>Ga0308167_1000072_pt1 | contig 239767 bp, 227 predicted proteins | sample PhyCR1_2_FD_202138 | JGI IMG/M metagenome (GOLD analysis project Ga0308167, IMG submission 202138) | Phyllosphere microbial communities from UC Gill Tract Community Farm, Albany, California, United States - DLSLRC.R1 | ecosystem: Host-associated > Plants > Phyllosphere > Unclassified | place...
TGTTCATGGTCACTTGATGCCGTTCCATCCGTGCGGGTAGTACGACCCGAGACCGTCCGTGTAGGGCGGGGTGGGGATGACCTCGCCACCACTCCCCACCGTAGCCAGGGCGGCGTTGTACTGGGCCGTGGTGTTGGGGTCGAGGTAACTGTAAGTGGTGGACCCGTCACCGAACGGGCCGTGCTTGTCCACTGCGCGCAAAGCCTCCCCGCTGGGGGTAGTGGCCGCTTCGGAGCTGAACTCGTGCGCTCCGAAAGACGGGGTGGTTGGGTCGATACGGGGTTGGCCGACCACCCAGGCCGTGGTCTGGCCGATGCGAGCCCACCCGTCGTGGTCGGCCTGCGAGGCGAACACCTGCCCCGGCGGGACGTCCATGTCCGCGACGTTGTCGACCTGGCTGTCGACACCGGCTGAGCCCAGCAGAACGACGTGATCGGCGTGCGCCTGGGTCAGTGCGAGGACGGTGACGTTCGTGCCGTACGAGTGCGCCACAACCGATATCGACGCCGGAGCCCCGGTCGCGGTGTGCACCGCGGCCATCGAGGTGAGATCCTTCGCCAACGCCGGCGCCCCCTCCTGCGCCTTCCCGTTGAACGCCACATCCACCGGAGCATCATTCATCGGCGGGTGATACCCCAACCACGCAACGACGCCGTAGCTCTCAGCCGGTCCGCCATCGATACGAGCCTGCCTCGCCTGGAGGCGTATAGCGGCGTCGACGTATGTCATCATGTCGCCCTGCACGTTGGAGTTCATGCCCGGCACGATGAACGACACGTTCTTCGCCGCATCCAGATCGCCGACCGCGACCTGCGCCAAGGGCGGCACGTCCAGCACCACCGACACCAGGGTGCGGCCTTGGGCGGACTTCTTGAGTGCTTCGAGGGCGGCGAGTTGGTCGGGGGCGGTGGACGGGTCGTGTCGGGCGTCGTCGATGGCCTGGTCCAGCACGATCCGGTTCGCCTCATCCCGCGCGTGGTACGCCACACCACCGAGGTTGCCGATCACGGCCGGGATCGCGTGGATCAACGCACCCTGCTGATCACCATCCAATCCCGGCCACCAGGCCGCGACATCCTCCGGCGACGCCTGCGACAGGAGCGTGACCAGGTCAGGGCGAGCCGCCAACAACGTGGCAACATCAGACCCGTGCAGAGACTTCAGCACAGACAGCGCCGTCGCCGAAGTCACCGGCCCCGCTCCCAGGGCTGCACCCGCCGACGCCCACATCGACCCGGCATCCACGTGCAACAGCTCGGTCGCGGCCCGCACCTCCGCCGCGGCCGTACGGGCCGCGTCGCTCACCCACCCGCGGGCCTCGGCCAACCAGCCCGCAGCCTTCGCGAACGCCTCACCACTGGTCCCCGGGGCCGTCCAATCCGAACCCCCACTGAACACCAACGGCCAGGTATTCAGCACCAGCTCCCCGGCCCCGGGTCCTCCCGCCGCCTCCGCCTGCTCTCGCCGTTGCAGCCCCTCCGCGTAGTCCCACCCGTCGATCGCGATGGTCGCACGCTGGCGAGCCTTCTCCAACGCCGACCGATACACCCGCATCGCCGTCGCCACCCGCGACAACGCGTCCTCGGCGTCCGACCACGCCCTCGCCAACCGCGTCACCCGCACCGTGTACGCATCCGCGGCCGTGCCCGTCCAATCGTCGATGCTCTTCTTCCGACCGACGATGTCCGCCGCCTGCCCCGCCACACCCGCACGCCGTTCACACAAGGCCACGATCGCGTCGATGTCCCCGAACGACCCGGGCACCAACGCGACCGGATCGGTGGTCTGCCCCAACTCGGCCATCAGAACTCCCCCGCCCGACACACGTCCTGCACACCCTCACCATCGGCCGCTTCATACAAACCAGCCGATGCCGTCAACGTCCGCGCGACACCCTCCGCCTCTGACACCCGCTGCATCCACCCACCCGTGAGCGCGTCCATGAAAGCTGACAGCGCTGACACGAGTCCCGCATCACCCGCATTCCCCGTCGCCGCCGTCGTGGTCTCGCCCTCGGTGATCTGCACGGCATCCCCAACGACAGAAGCCGCCGTCCGCAGCCCCTCCGGATCCACCGCCCACCCACTCACGTCGCACACAGTACCGACCACGCCCGCAGATCCGCACCCTGCCGTCACGAAATCACCCGCTACCCACCCGCGGCGTCAATCGAACCGGCCCGGAGCAGAGCTGGCTGACATCGACATCTCGCGCCTGGACGAACTGACCGAACTTCTCGTGCCTCAGAGAAGTGTGACCTGATCGGCAGATCGCTCAATACGCCGCGAACGTCCGCTCCGAGGCGAACGCATATCGCGTCAGCAACCTGTCCGCGGCGTCCGACGCGAGCCGGTCGGTCGACGTTGGCTCACTCCACAGCCCCGGATTTCCGCGGCTGTAGACTGCCGTCATGGCTGATTCCTCGTTCGACATAGTTTCCAGATAACGGTCGACCAAAAAGCCCCCGGCAAGAGCCGGGGGCTTTCGATGTTTCTGGGGGGGCTTAGTTGACGTCCTCCCACGAGGGGACGATGCGCCACCGTTTCGCGCGCTCGCCACGATGCTTCGCGGGTCGGACCTCGATACGGGCGATGAGCGGCCGCAGGATCGCGTTACGAACGCTCGGCGTCATCGAAGGCCACTGCCGCCGTAGATCGGGCGAGACGTTTGCCGGGGCCGCCTCCCGCACGGGGTTTCGGGCCGAGGCGTGCAATCGCCGCTCGGCGTCCGCGCGCTCGGCTTCGAGCTGCCCGACAGTGCGCCTGTAGACCTCGGCCGGGATTGCATCATCCGCGAACTTGAGAGTCAGGCTCACGATACGCGCCTCGATTCTTTCGAGCTGCTGCTGCGCGCGCCTGCCGGTCAGCTCGACGCGCTCGGCGCGCTCGACCGTCTTCTCGACTGCCGCCTTTCGCTCGCTGAGTTCGTCGGCGAGCCGCAGCACCCACGCCTCGACGTCGGCCTCGATATGCGTCGCGGTGATCGCGACCCTTGAAACGCTCGCGATCCTCGATCCCCGACTGCACTGATAGAAGCGCTTCGCAGCCTGCACGTTCCCGTGCATGGGGCCGCCGCAGTCGGTGCAGATGAGCAGGCCGGAGAGCATGGGAGAGCCGGAGCGGACCCGCTGCTTCGTGCGCGCCCGACGCGCCGCGACGAAGGCGTCCCACGTCTCCTGGTCGATCACCGGCTCGTGCGCGCCTGGGCGAAACTCCCGCTCCCAGACGGGGAGCTTCGGCGCGGCCGCGTCGGGGTTGCCCTTCGGGCGCGGCGGGGTCCGCACGAGCAGCCCGGCACCGAAACCGGAGTCGAGTAGCGCGAGCACGTCCTGATAGGCCCACGGCTTGTTGTTGTCGCGGCCGCGCCGGATGCCCCGCTCGTCGAGTATCCGGGCGAGCTGAGCGCTCCCCGCTCCCGCGAGGTACACGCGATAAAGCTCGGCGAGCAGCGGACCCGTGACCGGGTCGACGACGTAGGCCCGGTCGACGATCTGATATCCGAAGCGCTTACCACCCGTCGCCGGTAAGCCGCGGGCGATCCGATAGTCGCGCGCCTCGGCCCACTGCTCGCCGATTCGCTCGGATTCGAAGGCTGCGAGTTCCGTCATCACGCCGCGGGCGAAGCGTCCGGCTGCCGTGCGGTCGTTCGGCTCGGTTGCTGACTCGATCCGGCCTCCGGCGAGGTCGGCCATGTCGGCGGCGACGGCCCAGTCGCGACGAGAGCGGCTGAGGCGCGACCAGCGCCACACGATGACGACCTCGGCCGTCCCCCCTTCAAGGGCGGCGATCGCGTTCTGCACGCCTGCACGGCGCTTCCAGGATCGCCCCGTGACGCCGGGATCGGACTCGACGCCGACGACGTCGTAACCCTGCCTCTCGGCGTGCTGGCGGGCGGCCTGTTCCTGCACTTCGAGGCTGATCGACTCTTCCCGATAGGTGGACTGCCGGAGGTAGATCACGGCGCGCTCGCGGGCCGAGGCTGGAAGGCGCGTGATCTGGGCGTTCATGCGAGGACGGCGATCGGCAGGCCGAGGCGGATCGCGAGGTGGGCTGTGAGCAGGCACTCGCGCACGCGCAGTGCTTTCGCCCACAGTCGAGGGTTGCTCGTCACGGATGCCAGTGCGTCGAGGTCTTCGTAGTTGATGAGGCGGCTGGCGGCGAATTGCACGGCCTGTGCCGTGGTGGCGTCCTCGTCGAGGGCGTAGGCGAGTTGGTAGGTCGCGGTGGTCCGGTAGTAGCTGAGGCCGAGTGGGCGGACGCGGATCACGCGCGTCATTCGGCAGTACTCGCCGACGTCAGCGACCTGCGCGTCGTGCTGAATCGTGATCCCATGCTCGGCCGCTTCGAGCGTGGGGTCGTAATGGAGTCCGTGATCCTCGGCGGCGTGGGTGCCGTCGGCTGTGTGGTGCATGTGTCCTCGGGTACGTTCGTGTGTCTCTTCGGTTCCGTATGTGGCTCGCAGGCGCGGCGAGCCGCGTGTCTTTCCGGCCCCCCGGCCGGGTGTAGAGGTGCTCAGTCGGCGCGCTGCTGAGCGCGTCGGAGAAGTTCATCGGCCAGTTGCGCGTCGGTGAACGACCCGAGCGTAACGGGCTGCACCGACACTTCCCCTTCGAGGTCGTCAGGGTCCAGGTAGCCCGCAGCCACCAGTCCTTCGAGGGGCGGTCGGCCGTATGCGCGCGCGACCGTGATGGTCTCCGAAATTGTCGGCGGGCGTTCGCCGCGCTTCCAGTAGCTCACCTTTGAGTCGGAAACCCCCAGCTTCCGTGCGATGGCCGCGCCGGATGCGCCCCCCGTGATCGTGCGCAGGTACGAGGCCCAGTTGTTCGTCATGAGCCGATCTTCTCGCCGATCTTGCACATTTGCAAGCTGCAGCAATCGAGAGCTTCGTCTACCCCGACCCACACGATCACACGGCAGGGCGCACTGGTCGTGCGGATGTTCGACGCAGAAGGTTGCAGAAGTTGCAATCATGGAACATCTGGACGTACCGTCGCAGTCGTGACATCTTGCAACAATCGCAACACCTCCCCGATCCGCACGAACTGGGGCTTCATCAACCAGCTCATGACCGAGCGCGGCATCGCTACCGACGCGGCCCTCGCCGAGCTGGGCGGCACCTCCGCGGCGACGGTGTCCCGCGGCCGACGCGCTGAGAAGCCGACCCCGTCGCTCATGGTCGCGATCCGTGTCGCCTTCCCCGACGTCTCGCTCGACGACCTCTTCACGATCCCCGCTGACGCGCCGATGCAGGGCGCCGCATGACTCGCGATGAAGCCCTCGACGCCGCAGTACGCGCTTGGGCCGCCGCCGAAGAGTCCGAAGCCGCTGAGCTGCCGCTCGCCGTCTGATCCCGAAGGAGCTACCCATGACTACCCCCCTCGCCCGCTCGACTGACCCGAAGACCTCGCATGACTCGGCCCCGCCCCGTGCCAAGCGCGAAGAGCAGAAGCTCGCGATCCTCGCGCTGCTCACCGAGCACGGCCCGATGACCGACCACGAGCTGACGTGGAAGTACAACAAGTTGCGCCACCGCAAGGGCTGGCCTGCCACGCAGGCCGACGGCGTGCGCAAGCGCCGGTCGGAACTCAAGAACGAAGGTCGCGTCGTCGACACCGGCGCTGTGTCCGGCTTCGCCGGGTCGCGCTCGTCGACCGTCTGGGCGGCCGCTTCGTGACCGCCCGGCAGCTCGGGAGGCTGCGCCTCGCGCTGCTTCTCGCTGGCGTCGTCCTCTGCGCAATCGTGCTCCCCCTCGGCGTCTGGAACGGCGTCACCCTTCTCGCCCTGCTCGCCTGCCTCGCGTTCGTCGCGTCGCTTTATCCGAAGGCTCACCCGTGACTCACCTCGTCCACATGAAAGACGGCGTGACCGTGCTCGAACTCGGCATGGTCGCCCCGCCGCTGACGCTGAATCAGCGCTACCACTACCGGCAGAAGGCGAAGGTCGTCGCTGAGACGCGGCAGCTCGTCGCCGACCTCGCGCGCCGTATCGGCATGGGGCCGATGGACCGCCCCGCCGTGCAGCTCGTTTGGCTCGTCGAGAACCGGATCGCTCGTGACGAGGACAACATCGTTGCCACGCTCAAGGCCGCGTGCGACGGCCTGGTCGATGCCGGGGTCGCCCCTGACGACAAGCCGAAGCACATGCACAAGCCGATGCCCGTCATCGCCTACGCCCGCGGGCACCGCAAAGCACCGGGACTGTTCCTCGTGATCTGGGAGCAGCCGGGCCTTACCGACGATCAGGTGCGCGCCCTCGACGCTCTCGCCGTGAAGGTGGGGGTCGACCAGTGACGTTCACGCTTCTCGACGACGGCCGCGACCGTAAGACATGGCTCGCAGCTCGTGCCGGTGAGCACGACGGCGTAACGAAGGTCAGCGCAACGGATGCCGCGCGCATCGTCACCGGCACCGCGCAGGGCTGGGCCTCGCTCCGCAAGGAGAAGGCCGGGATCGGCCGCAGCTTCGGCGGCAACGCTGCGACCCGCTACGGGCGCGAGCGCGAGCCGGTGATCGCCGCATTCGCCCGGCAGCGCTTCGGCCTCGTCCCCTCGACCGCCCTGATCGCCCGTGTCGACGCCCCCGCCGACCTCGCGACGCCTGACGGTCTCTCGCAGCCGTTCGTCGCCGGACTGCTGGACATTCCCGAGCTGCACGGCCTTATGCCCGGCGTCGCCTACCGCGTCGAAGAGTTCGGCGAGTACAAGACGACCGTCAAGGACTGGCCGACGTGGGCCGACGTGCCAAAGCGCTATCACTGGCAGGTCGTTTGGCAGTTCCTCGTGACGGGCGCGGACCGCTGCCGCTTCGTCTTCGAGCCGCATGAGCTGGGCGTCCCGCTGCACTTCGAGCCGCGCGTGTTCACGATCGAGCGGGCCGAGGTGCTCGACGACCTGCAGACCGTGCAGGACCGCGTCGCCGAGTGGCGCAGCGGCGAGAACGCCGTCGAGGTGCCCGACGCCCTCGTGCCCCTCGACGAGCTGCTCGCAGCACACGCCCGCGCCGCCGAGGCCGCCGACGTCATGACCGCGCAGGTCAAGGCGATCGAGTCCGAGATTCGCGCGATCGCTGCAGCCCACCAGAAGACGACCGGTGACGCCGTCCGCTTCGAGGGAACGGCCGCCTCGGTCACCCTCTCCAAGCCCGGCACTAAGCGCGGCTTCGACAAGGCGGCCTTCGAGGCTCGCTACCCCGCTACCGCGGCGCGCTTCACGACGCAGTCCCCCGTAACCCCCCGCCTCACCATCACCGGACGGAAGTAACCCGAATGTCTACCAACACCCCCAACACCTTCCCCACCTTCGAGGCCGCTCTCGCCGCCTTCCAGGCCGAGCTTCCCGAGGTGCCCGCCGAGCGCGAGCTGACCGTCGAGGGCGCGGGCGGCGAGCTGCGGACGCAGCTCTACGCCGACCTCGCCGATATCCACGCGATCGCCCTCCCGGCGCTGGGTCGCTTCGGCTTGTTCTTCTCGGCCCGCCCGACCATGCAGTCGGCCGGACTCGGGCAGCGCGCCGAGTACGGCCTCGCCTACGAGCTGACGCACACCAGCGGCAAGGGTCGTTCCGGCTTCGTGCCGCTGCCTGATCCCGTCGAGACGTCGGCCGACGACACGCGCCTGCACCTGCAGGCCGCTCGCCGTAGCGCCCTGCTCGGCCTGACCGGCATCGCGCCCCGCGGCGTCGAGCCGTTACGCCGCGACAAGCCCGAGACGCCCGCACCGGACGCCGCCCCCGCAGCCGACGAGACGCCCGGCCGCGACTGGATCGCCGACGCGCAGGCGCTCGCCGGGGACCGCGGCGCGATCGGCGCACTGTGGACTCAGGCGCGCGCCGCAAAGGCTCCCGTCTCGACCCTCGACGCGATCGCGAAGCTCGGCAGCTCGCCGCACGACGAGCAGACGCCGGCCGATTCGGACAATGCCCCCGAGAAGGCCGCACCGAAGGCTCGCAAGCCCCGCCGCGCGGCCGCCGTCGAGGACGAGACGATCCCGACCGCTGACGAGGTTCGGGCGGCCCGCGCGTGACCGGCGAGGTACTGGACACCTTCGCCGAGCAGCGCGACCGCGCCGAGGCGCTCGTGGAGCAGACCGCGGCCGACCCGCTCGCGATCGCGAAGACGCTGCACCACCTGTCGATGCTCTCCCGCGAAATGAACCTGACGATCCTGCAACTCGGGCAGCGCGCAGCCGACCTGCAGGTCGACTACGAGGCTCGCCGGGCGCGGCTGATCGACGAGGCGCAGGAAAAGGGGACGACCCTCCCCCGCGCCCGCGACCGCGCCACCTACGAGGCACGCGAGGACCGTCGGGCCGCCGAGCAGGCATCTCTTCTCGTCGACTACGCCAAGCGCACGCAGGCGGCGGTGAACCGCCGTCACTACGAGCTGATGAACGTCGGGAAGACCGTCGACCGGGAGGCGCGCTAGTGGCTAAGCCGACGAAGGACGTCCGTCGGGGCGTCTACGAGCGCGACGACTACACCTGCGTCTCGTGCGGCCGGATGCACGCCCTGAGCTTCCAGCACCGCCGCGCGACCGGCTGGCGCGGCTCCAAGGAACTCCCCACGCTCGCCGACGGCCTGACCGCCTGCATCGAGTGCAACATGCGCTTCGAGGGCGACCTGCAGGACGAGGCGCTCGCGAAGGGCTGGAAGGTCCGCTCCTGGGTGCGTAACCCCGCACTCGTGCCTTACTTCCACGAGGGCGCGGGCCGCTGGTACGTCATCACGGACGACGCGCCCGTGCGCCGGGCGATCACCCGCGCACAGGCCCGCGAGCTGATGCTCGCCGTCTACGGCTCGGATGGGGGGTTACCCCTGTGACGTGGTTCCGCGTAGACGATCGCCTCGGGCAGTCCCGAAAGGTGCTGTCGATCCGCCGTTCGATGCGTCTGCAGGCCGTCGGTCTCTGGGCGCTGGCTGGGGCGTGGTCCGCGGGTGAAGAGCTGGACGGGTTCGTGCCCGAGTACATGGTCGAAGAGCTGGGCGGCGACGAAGACCTCGCCGCCGCCCTGGTCGCCTCGGGTCTGTGGGAGACCGAGGGCGACGGCTACCAGTTCGCCAACTGGGGCGAGTGGCAGCCGACCCGCGAAGAGCTGGATGCGAAGCGCGCGGCCGAGCGCGACCGGAAGGCCGCGTGGCGCGCCAAGAAGGCCGAGAAGGATGCGGCCCGTAACGGGTCACGTCCGGCGGACGTCCCTTCGGGACGGGCTGAGGACGAGACGGGGTCGTCCCGTGGGTCGTCCCCTGTCCTGTCCCACGGGACGACCGACGGGACGACCGCGTCCGAGTCGAGCACGTCCGCTCTTACCCGACCCGACCCGACCCGACCCGGCCCGACCACTATCAAGAACTCTTCGTCGGGAGCCGCTGACGCGGCCCCGCGACCTGACGTCGAAGCTCTGCTCGACCTGCTGGACGAAGGAATCGTCGCCAACGGCGGGAGGGCACCGACCCGGAACAAGGCGAACCGGGACGCGATGCGGCTGCTCATCGACAAGGACGGCAAGACGCCCGAGAAGATCGCGGCCGCGATCCGCTGGTGCCAGGCCGACGAGTTCTGGCGGGCGAACGTCCTGTCGGCCTCGAAGCTCCGCGAGAAGTACGAACAACTCCGGCTCAACGCGCAGCGCAGCTCGACGCGCACCGGCTCGCGGGCCGAAGAGCGGCAGGCCTCGAACCTCTCGGTCGTAGAACGCATGGCAGCTCTGGACGCCGCAGATCAGCACATGAAGGGACTCGAAGCATGAACCGTCAGGAGGTCGCGCAGGTGCTCACCCTCGCGTCGCTGATCGACAACCGGTCGATCACGGACGAGGCGTGCCGCATGTGGCACGACGTGATCGGGCACGTCGACTACGACGTCGCGGTCGAGGCGCTCCGGGCGCACTACACCGAGTCGACGGCCTGGCTGCTCCCGGCGCACATCACCGGCTATGCCCGCGCCGAGCGCCTCAACGCTCTGCCGTCGACTATGTCGGCCGCCCGCCCCGAGTGCGCGCCGGACGCGCACCGTCGCCTGCCGGACGGGACGTGCCTGCTCTGCACGCACCGGAACCGGCTGGATGACTGACCCCGTCGCCTACCCCGACGCCTCCGATCGCTGGCTCGGCGAGTTCCTCACCGCCGCCCGAGCCGCATACCTCGCTTCGCCGGACTACCGGCGTCGCCTCCACCGCGGACGCGCACCGCTCTTCGCTCCCTCGCCGCACCGCGCGGCGTAACCGAAAGGACCGACCTCATGGCCGGAGAAACCGTCATCACCGTCATTGGCAACCTGACCGCCGACCCCGAGCTGCGCTACACCCAGAACGGCCTTCCCGTCGCGAACTTCACGATCGCCTCGACGCCCCGCACCTTCGACCGGCAGGCGAACGAATGGAAGGACGGCGAAGCGCTGTTCCTCCGCGCCTCGGTCTGGCGCGAGTTCGCCGAGCACGTCGCGCAGTCGCTCACGAAGGGATCGCGCGTCATCGCGACCGGCCTCCTCAAGCAGCGCAGCTACCAAGACCGCGAGGGCAACAACCGGACCTCGATCGAGCTGGAAGTCGAGGAAATCGGACCCTCGCTTCGCTACGCGACCGCCGATGTTTACCGCGCGCAGGACAACGGGCAGCGCTCGGCCCCGCAGTCGACGCAGGGCACGCAGTCGCCCGGCGCTGACGCATGGGTGACGCCCGGTCGGTAGGCGACGACACCCCGTTCTGATGCGCTTCGTCCCGCCGACGCAGCCGCGGCCCGAACCGCCCGCCCGCTGCTCTCGCTCGTGCTGCTGGACGCCGTTCGGCTGCGCTCACCGCCTGACCTGCACCTGCCACCCCCCGAAGGGACTCCCCGAATGATGACCCTCCCCTGCGTCACGACGACGACCGGCACCGGCCGCGGATGCCGCGTGCTCGGCGAGCACCTGTCGACGTGCCGCGGTATCGAGCTGGACGGCACCCGCGCGATCGAGTGCGCGGGATGCCTCCCCCAGCCCTCCGCACACGGCCTGCTCTGCGAGTCGTGCTACCTGCGCCTGCAGGACGCCCTCGACGTCGCGGTCGACTCGATCACGCACATGCGCTCGATCGAGCGCGGCCCCGTGCCGGACGGCCCGAACGTGCAGACGTCGAAGCCCGGCTCGAAGATGATCCTCCCCGTCTCGTGGCTCACCGCCGACGAGGCGTGGTCGGTCCTCCGGGAGCTGGCCTTCCGATCCGACCCGCTGGACTTCCTGCAGGTCGACAAGCGCGGGACGACGGCCTACGGCTTCGGCTCCCGTGACTCGATCAAGCGCGTCCGGGATCACGTCGCCCTCGCTGTCGACCTCGCCCGCGGGGCCGAGCTTGGCCGGCTGCACGTCGCGCAGCTTGCGGTGCGCTTCTACCGCGTCATGCAGCACGCGCTCTCGGCCTTCCCGTTCGAGGAAGCCGCGCAGCCGTTCGCCTATGCGACCTGTCGGGACTGCGGGAACCGGACGCTCGAACGCCGTCCCCCGCTCGAACACCTTGACCCGATCACCGTCCGTTGCGTCTTCCCCGGCTGCGGCGCGATCTATCACCCGGCGCTTGTCGAGTACGACCTCGCCACCTACCGCGAAACCCTCGAATCCGCCGACGCGGCCTGACCCGAAGGACCGAAGATGACTCACCACCCCCGCCACGCGGCCGCCCCCGGCCGCCTCTCCCGCCTCGCAGACGTCGCCCTGTGGACCGGCTTCGCGATGGTCTGGGCCTCGCTCTCGATCGGGACCGGGATCGTCCTCGCCATGACGCTGATCGGCCCCTGGCTGTGATCGCCGCGACGGGCATGGTGCCCGCGCTTCGCCCGGTCCCTGCCGGGCCACCGCTGCGCCTGCACCTGCACTTCGCCGACGCCGTCGTGACCGACGTCGAGACCTTCGGCGGCATCCGTCGCCGGATCGACTGGTGGGAGGTGAAGGCGTGACCGGCAGGGCGCAGGGCGACCAGCTCCGGCTCATGGCCGATCGTGCGGCGTGGCTTCGGAAGCAGCCGGTCGAGGTGCGCCGGGCGGTGCTCTCCGACCCGGCCGGGGCAGCGAGCTACTGGAAGGCGACCGAGGACTCGGTGGGCTGGGCGAAGTTGCAGCTCGCGCGGCGCGGCCGTGAGCTGCGGGACGCCATGATTGGCCGGAGGCGCAAGCGGTGAGCGGGCACTTCACGCAGACAGAGTTTCGGCAGGGGCGTGTGACGGCGACGTGCCCGCCGTGCGGATGGTCGGCCATTGCGTCGAATCATCAGCACTCCGTCGCGCTGGGGAACGACCACAGGGCCGAAAAGGCGGCCACCGCCCGGCAGGCCGAGCGCGACGCCCCGACTGCGGAGCTGGGCCTGTAATGGCGAAACTGGTCACCGTAGAGGCTGCCGCCGAGCAGTCCGGAAAGTCGGTCCGCTCGATCTGGCGCTACGTCGCGCAGCTCGAAGCGAAGGGCATCTCCGTCGTCTACCGCGTCCCCGGCCTGACGAAGTCCCTGCTCGATTGGGACGAGGTCGCGAAGGTCGCTCTCTCGCAGAAGCGGGGCCGCCCCCGCCGGCAGTGACTCGCCTACCTTGCATGCCGCGCGTGAGTTGCAGATAAGTGTCATAACTGGCATAGTCGTATGAGTCGAATGGTGAAAGCTGTCCGATCGTAAGCCCCGCCTCACCCAGCCCCGAGGCGGGGCTTTCGTCATTCTTCCGCACGGAGTGACGCCCGGCATGAGGGTGGGCCGGTGAGCCTCCCCCGTGCGGAACCCGCGGGCCGAGCGCTTGACCTCTGAGCCGCGCCCGGCCCGCCCTCTCACCCGAGACGAGGTGCCGTCGTGGTCGGACTGAACTCCGCCGCCTACCAAGACCTACTGAAAGAACTTCGAGCCGTCTACCGGGCGGTGAGCGCGCCGTGCGGTATCTGCGGTCAGAAGATCGACTACGACGCCCCGCTGAACGATCCCGACTCGCTCGAAATCGATCACATCAAGCCCCGCAAGACGCATCCCCACCTGACGCTCGATCGGCGCAACTGTCGACCGACGCACTGTCGGTGCAATCGCTCGAAGGGTGCGGGCACCGACGGCCCAGGGCTCGGCGTGCCGTCCGAGGATTGGTGAGAAAGTAGCGCAACCTTGCAACTTCTGCGAAGGTTGACGGATGAACCGCGCAGCCAAGATCACCACCGCTGTCTCGGCCCTCGCTGTCGCGGGCCTCGCCGTTCCAGCTTTCAGCACGATCGGCACAGTCGTCTCATCTGTCATCCCCGCACCTTCTTCCACGCCGCCCGTCTCGACAGCCGAAACGTCCGTGCCACAAGGGGGGCAGTTCGCAGGCAACTGCGGGCAAAACTCACGGATCGAAGTGAGCAGCTCTGACGGTGCGGCCCCCCTCTCCGGCAGGTTGATCGGCCCCGACCTTGTCGACATGGGCGCAAGCGACACCGCAAGCGGCACGCCCATCTCCGCCGGGGGACGCATCGTCAGCTACACCGTCGCAGAGGGCGACACTCTCGTCGGGATCGGCGAGCGCTTCTGCATCGACTACATGACGGTGTCGCTTTACAACAACGTGCCTGCCTATGACCGCATCGCCGCTGGGGACAGGCTGACTCTCCACCCCGACCCCGCCATCGAGTGGGAATCAAGCCGCGCGACCTGACGGCCACCCCGACGCTAGCCCCGTTCCTCCTTCGGAAGAGCGGGGCTTTCGTCGTTCCCGGAAGGAGAAGACCCCTATGGCGAAGACCCCCGAGGGTTGGCTGCTCGGCACCGCCGACGACTTCGCGATCATCCGTTACCTGCGCGAAGGCGATCGCAAGCACCAAGGGTGCCAAGTCGAGGCTGACGTCGAGGTTCGCGTGCTGCTCGATGGTGCGACCGAGCCAACAATCTCCTCGGTCGAGAAGTGGACGTGTGACGTCTGCGGCCTCGACGAGCTGAGCGTCGAGGTCGGGCACGACACTCTGACCGACGCCATGCTGCGCCTACCGGCCCCTCGGCCAGGAGAGCTGCGCGGCGAGGCACTGACCGACGACCTGCACGCCCGCATGGCACATGCCCGCCGTGAGCATGCGGCACTCCCCACCGACCACTAACAAGAAAGGGGCTACCTCCATGCCTCATGAGAAGACTTCCGGCAGCGCGCAGATCGTCGGAGGGACCCACCATGCCGTCACCTTCGAGCGTGAGCGCGGCTACTACGGCACCGTAAAGGCACGCTTCACCGACGTCAGTCCGGCCGACGGAATCGCGTTCCAAGACGTGAGCGCGTCGTGCGAGGTGATCGACCGAAGCGGGAGCCGGCTCGGTTACGGGAACCTTTCCAAACGTTGGGGCGTCCTGCCGCCCTACACGGTCATCGCTCACATTGGAATGCAGCCTCGCATGGGCCGTCTCCGCATCGGTTTCACGGGCGTCTCCCCTGGCCCGAGCGGTCAGGGGCGCTGGTTCAACTTCGACCTCGAACTGCTCTGGGGCTGACCTCCCGATCAGAAGCCCCGCTCTCACCAGGGCGGGGCTTGCATCATCCCCCGTCGTCCCAAGGCACGACGCCCGGCTCTGAACCAGGCGATCGAGGTCCAAGTCCTCGCAGGGAGCACCCCACCCACCACCCCGAACGAAGGAACGTCACATGACCCGCACCGTCACCCTCTCGGGCGGCGAACTCGACGGCCTGCGCTTCGACGTGGGCGACGACATCGAAGCCATCGCGCATCACGCCGCGCACGGCGGCACATACGTCCTCACCGGCGATCTGGGCGTCTGGACGCCCAAGGTCGAGCCGGAGACGATCGAGACTGCGACCGAGCACCTCGGCGGCCTCGAAGAGACCCTGCCGACCGGCCTGCTCAGCCTGGTCACTCACGCGCGTATCGGCCGACGCGTCCTGATCGTCGGCAGCCGCCATAAGGACGCCCTCCACCACTGGCGCAAGGTTGCCGACGTCGCCGACGACGCCTCGTCGCTCGTCCGCACGAACGGGGCCGAACGCATCCGCTTCGCGGCGGGCGGCTGGATCGCCCCCGTCAGCGTCCGCTCGAAGAGCTGGCGCGGCCTGGCCGCCGACGTTCTCTACGTCGCCAGGGACGTGACAGACGAAGCACTCGACCCACTCCTTCCGACCCTCGCGACTTCGAAGGTCGGCGTCGTCCTGCGCGAGAAGGGTCGCGAGTGATGGCCGACGAGGCGCTGGCCGTTCGCATCCTTCTCGCGAATGGCGACGGCTGCACGTCCGAGGTCGCGACTTTCCCAGTCTCGCCGAGGGCCGTCGTGCACAAGGGCGGCACAGCGGGCTTGCCTCACGCCTTCGTCGAGGTCGACCACGTCGAGATGGACGAAAGGACGCGCACGGCTCTGAACGAGCTGGCCGATGCGCTCCCCAAGCCTACCGGGCACAACACCATGTTCGACGGGGGAACCGCTGATGCCAACCACGAGTCGCCGTCCAAGTATCGGGCGGCGAAGAGGCTGAGCTGCTCATCGAGCATCTTTCCGAGCACATCGGGCTGTTCTCCGCTCCGAAGATCAAGGCTTAGAGGTCGCGCCAGTAGTTCATGCTGACGCCTACCCTCGCGCCCACGGCTGCAATGTGGAGCAACGATGGTCCCGTCGTTAGAGCTTTCCGAGAAGAGCCGTGGCTGCCGCGATCAGTCCCGCGCTGATAATGTTCGCGGCTGTGCCGTTTGCGAGGTCAGCCACCCACCGCACGGTTCGCTTGACCCACGGGTCGTTGAGATTGTTCGTTTCGAGCGCCTGGGAGAGCGTTTCCGCGGCTTGCTCCAGTTCTTGGGCCAGATCGCCGTCGTGACGCAAAGACTCACGATGTAGGCCGAGCGCCAGCTTGCTCACGTCTCGCTCGATCATCGTCCATTCGTACGTGATCGTGCCGTTGTTCACGAGGTCGCCTTCTCCCAGGTGGGTCGGCCCGTTGAAGACAACTGAGGGCTCTTGTGGATCCCGTGGAGTCCAGCGCTCGTAAGAATCCGGAGTTAGTGCCGCACTGTCGGGAAGCGTGTTGAAGAGAAGACCGTTCTGGAGGATCGAGTAGTTGGGAAACGTCATCCAGCCTCGCGCCGTCACATACTCAAGGAGACGCAGGACTTCCGGATGAGACCAGCCGAACGACGGCCAGAACGAGGGCAACAGCTTGATCGGACGATCCGGGCCGCCGCAATTTTCTCTGAGGCTCGTGATGAGAAAGTCTGCCATCACATCTCGATCTTGCTCAGACAGTGAGGTGTCTCTGTAGCGCAGGTACCGCCTCGCGAAGAAGACCGCGAATACCGCCACGGCCGCTACGAGGATGAGCGGATAGATCCAGCTCGACAGTTCGCCCATGTTCAACTCCAATCATCAGATGTGGGACACCATATGCGGACCGTCGGACATCGAAAGTTGAACCTCGTCGCGTGTAGAGGGCTTCGCTCTCAGTTGGGCTCGCTCTCGGCCGCAAGCTGTCGCTTTGCTCCCTCCGATCACGGTTGACACTAGCCAGACCCACCGACATTTCGACGGTGCAGGGAACTACTGGCGTGTCCTCTCAGCGTGCGGCTCCGGAGGTGGGCTGGTACATCGGGTCCGCCTCGGAGATCGCTGCCCGCAACTCGCCGGGCTGTCGAACCCAGATCGACGCCACGTTCGCGACGACGTTCGCCTCGTCCCACGAGCGCTCTCTGTCGTCCAGCTGTGAGCGGCGGTGCAGGTAGTCCATCGCCCAATCGCACAATGCTCGCGTGTTCGGCTGACCCATGCGGTCACCGTTCCGCCTGAGCAGCATCGCCGCGGGAATATACGTCCACTTCGGAGAGCCCGGATGCCGGACGCCCTTCTCCGTTGTCAGGTCGCGATCGAGGAACCATTCAACGAAGTCGTCGATCTGCTTCGCGTACGTCCTGCGCTCCTGCCTCTGCTGTATCCGCATCGTCACCACAGCTACCCAGGTCGCGAGTACGGCTACAGCGATGGAAGCGACGCCCACCACGAGCGACGCTGTCTCACTCTCGGTCATCGAAACCCCTTCATGTCTTGGTCAGGGTAGCGCCCTCCATGGCCCTGCACTGCGGGTAGGGGCGTTGGGATCGCTGTGCCCCGGAGGCTCCCGACCTCCACCGGCAGCTCTTTCTCTCCCCCCGGCTCTGGACCCCCATCGCGTGCGCGCGCGTACGCGAGAGAAATCAGGGTGAGGGCGGCGGGATGAGGGCGTCGCCGACCCTCCCGAGGACCCAGCCGACGACGCCTGATATGACCGTGAGCGCAAATTGGATGACGAAGGTGACCTTCCGCGTCCGGCCGCCGTCGCTGACGATGACGCGCGGTTGGCTCGAGAGCAGCAGACAGGTCACGACGTACGCCAAGCCGAGGGCCGACCCCGCGACTGAGCCTGCGTTGATGTCAAAGCTGAACAGCCGGCTGAGACCGATCCCCACGAGAGGCGAGACGAAGGCCACTGGGATTCCGAGGAGACTCGCTGGGATACTCGCGAGCCACCACCAGCGGGGTCGATGTTTCTGGACAGAATCGCGCGCCCACAGTTCGGCTTGCTTGAGCCACGCTTCGTTGCTGCCGTGTACCTCGATCCGAACGCCTCGCCTCGAAAGCCTGATGAATATCCAATCGCCGCGTATGTCACCGAATGAAACCGAAGCGTGATCGTACTTCGCGGGGATCAGCACGCCGGGAGCAATCTCATCGACGCTGCCTTTCGGTCGGTCCAGCCGCCGTCTCCTGGTCTCGAATCGCCAGTTCGGTGACGCTGTCTCGCCAGCGATAGTCGGCTGGGGAGCGAGGGCTTGCGCCTCTCTGAGCATCTCGACCAGTTCATCCGGCGTACTACGCCAACGCTCGCTCAAGACGGGTATCTCAGACGTCATTCGTTCACGCTATCGACTGTCGCAACGCAGGCGAAGCATGTCTCGTCCCCCGGAGGTTGCATTGTCCCCGCTCGAAGTAGCTATGGCGATAGAGAGTCGGCGTCGCGGCCTGCCAATTCGTTCGATTGCCGAAGATCTCGGCTACGACGAGGTGACCGTCCGCGACGCCGTCGCCCTCGCTCTGGCCGAGCAGCCCTTCCACACCGACGCCGAGCACGAGCGCGCGCTGAGCTTCTCGCGCATCGACGCCATGCTGCAGGGCGTCTGGCTCAAGGCGATCGACGGCGAGGTCGACGCGATCGACCGCGTCCTAAAGCTCGAAGACCAGCGAGCCCGACTGCTCGGCGAACCCGATCGCATCCGCGACGGGATCACGACGGCCGTCGAAGAGACGCTCGAAGCCGTCGAGACGCAGCCCGCCGACTCGGCGCTCGTCGCCTCGATCCGTCAAGTCGCTCGACAGATCGACCACGCCGTCGCCTTCGGCTCGTCCGTCGAGGCGACCAAGGCCATGTACCTACTGCCTCACCTGTGGAACGGCCTCGCGCAGCTGGGTGCGACCCCGCAGTCGCGCGAGGAACTGAGCAAGCGCGCGGGAGGTGCGGATGCCAACTCAAACAGCAAGGGGGCGAAGCTCCGCGCGCTCCGGTCGGCCGCGGAAAAGGCTCGGGCATGAGAGGGCCCGCATCTACACCCCGGAGAAGCGCAAGCTCACCCGCACGACGACGCACGGCTTCGCCGCGATCGAGTTCGCCGAGGCCGTCCTCGAACTCGTGTTGCTCCCCTGGCAGAAGTGGCTTCTGCTCCACGCCCTCGAACTGAACCCGGACGGCACCTACCGCTTTAAGACGGTGCTGCTGCTCGTCGCCCGTCAGAACGGGAAGAGCACGCTCATGCAGGTGCTCACGCTGTGGCGCATGTTCGTGGACGGCGCGCCCCTCGTCATCGGCACGGCGCAGTCGCTTGACATTGCCGAAGAGCAGTGGCGCGGCGCGGTCGAGCTGGCCGAGGGCATCCCGGAGCTGGCCGAGCAGATCGAGCACGTTGACAAGACGAACGGCAAGAAGGCGCTACGCCTGGCGACCGGTGAGCGCTACAAGGTCGCTGCAGCGTCCCGAAAGGGCGGCCGCGGCCTGTCCGGCGACCTCGTGCTGCTCGACGAGTTGCGCGAACACCAGAGCTGGCAGGCGTGGTCCGCGGTCACGAAGACGACGATGGCTCGCCCGCAGGCGCAGGTCTGGGCGGCCTCGAACGCTGGCGACCTCGCCTCGATCGTCCTCCGGCACTTGCGATCGCTCGCGCACCGCGCTCTCGGCTACCCCGACGGGGAGGAGGGCATGGTCGACCTGCCCCCGCTGGACGAAGAGAACCCTGACGACGCCCTCGGCATCTTCGAGTGGTCCGCAGCTCCCGGCCGCGACGTCTGGGATCGCGACGGCTGGCAGGAGGCGAACCCGTCTCTCGGGCACACCGTCTCCGAGCGTGATATCGCCGCCTTCGCGGGCACGGATCCTGAGTGGGTCTTCCGTACCGAAGTCCTCTGCCAGTTCGTGTCGATGCTCGGCACCGGCCCCTTCCCCGCGGGGGCGTGGGTCACCGCGCTCGACACGAAGGGCGATCGCGCCGAGCGCGGCGTCCGGCGCGACCCGAAGCGGCCGGTCGCCTACGGCGTCGACATGTCGCACGACCGCTCGATCGTTCACGTCGCGATCGCCTTCTACGACACCGAGGGCCGGATGCGCGTCGAGCTGGCCGCGTCCCGCTCGGGGCCGGACTGGCTCGTGCCGTGGCTGACCTCGCCCGATCGCAAGGTCAAGCCGGAGCACGTCGCCCTGCAGCGCCGCGGCGCGCCTATCTCGTCGCTGTGGAAGGCGATCAGTGAGGCCGACGGCGTCACCGCTTACGAGTGGGGCGGCTCCGAGCTGGCGGGCTGGCACGGCTTGTTCTTCGACCTCATCGCGAAGGGCGTCGCCGACGAGCAACCCGAGGTGCGCCTGACGCACGGCGATCAGCCCTTGCTTGACGTCGCGGCCGGGTCCGCGGGGACGAAGTCGCTCGGCGACGGCTGGGTCGTCGACCGGCAGGCGTCCGTCGCCGATCCCTCTCCCCTGGTCGCGGCGATCGCCGCCGTCGGCCTGCTGATTACCAATCCCGCGCCGAGTTTCCGCTCGGCCTATGAGGACGGCGAGTTGCTCGTCCTCGACTGACCGGAAGGGGGACCGTATGGGCGTCCTCGACACACTCTCCGCGATGTTCACGCAGCGCGACGGCCGGTCGCGGATCGACTGGCTCGGCCCGACTTTCCAGTCGATGATCCTCGGGCTGACGCCCGAAGAGCTGTACCGGACGCAGCCGCACTTGCGGACCGTCCTGTCATTCGTCGCCCGGAACGTCGCGCACCTCGGCCTGCACGCCTTCGAGCGCGCGTCCGATGGCAACCGTGAGCGGCTGCGCGCCGACCCGCTCGCGCTGCTGCTCAAGTACCCGAACCCGGATATGACGCAGTTCGAGCTTCTCGAATCCCTGGCGTCGGATACCGGCCTCTACGACGTCGCCTACTGGTGGGTCTTCGAGGACGTCGACCGGCTCTCGGGCTGGCAGATTCGACCGATCCCGCCCTCGTGGGTCGCCGAGCAGCGCGGCGGAAACGCCTTCTCCGTCGGCGAGTACGTCGTCATCGCCCCCTCGGGTGAGCGGACGCCGATCCCCGCCGATCAGATGCTCGTCTTCCACGGCTGGAACCCCGGCCGCCCGAAGCACGGAACCTCCCCGGTCGAGACGCTGAAACAGGTCCTCGCCGAGCAGGTGCAGGCGTGGTCCTACCGCGAGCAGGTGTGGCAGCGCGGCGGCCGCGTCGGCGCATACATCACACGCCCGAAGGACTCGAACTGGTCGCCCGAGGCGCGCGAGCGCTTCGCCCGCGACTGGAAGGACCGCTGGACCGGGAAGGACGGCAAGAAGGCCGGAGGGACGCCGATCCTCGAAGACGGGATGACGCTCAACCGTCTCGGCTTCTCGGCGCGCGAAGACGAATGGGCCGAGGTCGCCAAGCTCGCGCTCGCGACCGTCGCCGCCGTCTACCACGTCAATCCCGTCATGGTCGGCATCCTCGACAACGCGAACTTCTCGAACACCAAAGAGTTTCGCAAAATGCTCTACTCCGAGACGCTCGGGCCGACGCTCGCGCGCTTCGAGGACCGGATTAACGCGTTCCTCGTGCCTCGGGTCGCCCCCGATCGCGACGCTTACGTCGAGTTCAACATCGCCGAAAAGCTGCAGGGCGACTTCGAGGAACAGGCCGCGATCCTGTCGACTGCGACAGGTTCCCCGTGGATGACGCGGAACGAGGCGCGCGCGCTGCGGAACCTCCCCGCGATCGAGGGCGGCGACGAGCTGGTCGTCCCGCTAAACGTCCTCATCGGCGGTCAGGCGTCGCCGCGCGACTCCGGCGATCAGAACGCGAAGGCGCTCGAAGACGACATCGGCGAGCTGCGCGCGATCCCCTCCGGCACGAAGAGCCGCTCGATCCGCGCCAAGGCGCAGCCACCGCCGACGCACCACGCGAGGGCCGAGCAGGTGATCGGCGCGTTCTTCGAGCGTCAGCGGAAGTCGGTCCTGTCGAGCCTCGGCGCGAAGTCGGCGGCCTGGTGGGACGAAGAGCGCTGGAATGCCGAGCTGTCGAAAGACCTGCTCGCGCTCGCGCTGCAGACGACCCCCGAGGTCGCCGCAGCCGTGCTCGAAGAGGTCGGCCTCTCCGGCGACGACTACGACGTCGCCCGAACCGAGGCGATCCTCGGCGCGATCGCGAAGTCCCGCGCAGGAGCGATCAACTCGACGACCCGCGATCAGATCGCGGCGATCCTCGACGGCTCCGGCCCCGAGGGCGTCACCGACCCCGCACACGTCTTCGAGAAGGCGCAGGAGGGCCGCCTCGGCGCAATCGTCCTGACGCTGATGACGACCTTCGCCGCCTTCGCGACCGTCGAGGCCGCGAAGCAGAACGGCGGCGCGTCGAAGACGTGGCTCGTCACGTCAAAGAACCCCCGTCCCTCGCACGCCGCGATGAGCGGTCAGACCGTCGGGATCGACGAGCCGTTCTCGAACGGCGCGAACTGGCCGGGCGATCCGGCCCTCGGCGTGGACGGCGTCGCGGGCTGCGAGTGCGACGTCGAAGTCACCTTCGGCTGAAAGGAGCCGCACACATGAAAGTCAAGTCGCTGCCGGTCGCGTTCACGACGGACGGGCTGAAAGAGGGGCAGGCGATCGTCTACCCCTCGACGTTCACCCGGACGCCGGATAGCTACGGCGACGTCGTCGCGAAAGGCGCGTTCGCGCGTGGCATCGCGAAGCGCAAGGAGAACGGCGCAGTCCTGCCGGGCCTCTACGGTCACCGGTTCGACGACCCCGACTTCTTCGTCGCCGCCGCGCTCGACGAGGAAGAGGACGACCACGGCTGGCGCGTGCTGGTCGAGTTCGACCTCGAATCGCCGAAGGGCGCGCAGGTCTACCGGCTCGTGAAGTCGGGCCGCCTGCGCGAGCTGAGCTTCGCCTACGACGTCCTCGACGCCGCGATGGTCAAGCTCGCCGACGGTACGGACGCCTACGAGCTGCGCGACCTCGACGTCTTCGAGTTCTCTTTCGTGCCCGTCGGCGCGAACCGGGACACCTCGATCGTCGCCGTGAAGTCCGCTGTCGACGCGCTGGTCGGCGGCGTCGACCGCTTCGGCGGCGAGAAGGCCGCGGACGCACTCACGGCCGCCGTCGCCGCGCTCGATAGCGCGTCGGCATCCCTCAAGACCGCTCTCGCCGGACTGGCCGACGAGAGCACCCCGGACCAGGCGCAGACCGGCGGTCACACCGACGTCAAGGACGAGGGCGCTACCGGCGTCAAGTCCGAGGGCGGCGGCCTCAACCCGTCCCGTTTCGCCCGGGCCAACTACCTGATTGCAACCGCCCTCTAGGGCAGGGAAGGAACACACCGTGAACGTGAAGGAACAGCTCACGTCGCTGCAGACCGCGATGCGCGCGATCGTCGAGGGCGCGAAGGCGTCCGGTCGCGAACTGACCGACGACGAGATGACCGACCTCGAAGCGAAGTCGGCCGAGGCCGAGACGCTCAAGGGCAAGATCGAGCGCTCCGAGAAGTCGGCCGCGCTCATGCAGCGCGTCAGCGGTATGAAGGGCGACTCGGAGCCTGCGCAGGACGCCCCCGAGGCGACGGGCGCGAAGTCGCTCGGCGAGCACTTCGTGAAGTCGCTCAGCGGTGCCGGGAAGTCGCTCAAGGAGCCGGGCACCTTCCACGCGCCCGAGTTCGTGAAGGCGGCCGCGGACACGCAGGCCGTCGGCGGTCACGAGGGCGCTTACGGCCCGCTCGTGACCGACGTCGACCGCAGCTTCGTCCTCCCGAAGCGCGAGCGCCTCTACGCCGAGGACATTCTCGGCGAGGGCACCGTGTCGGGGACGGCGATCACCTACCCCGTCTACGGCGCGCTCGAAGGCGGCACCGGAACCGTCGCTGAGGGCGGGCAGAAGCCGCAGATGCACGTCGGCGACCCCGAGTGGAAGACCGACTCGCTCTCGGAGGTCGCGGGCTGGTTCAAGATGACCGACGACATGGCAGAAGACCTGCCCTACGTCGTGTCGGAAATCAACTCGACCGCGCTCTACGACCTCGCGCTGCGCTCCGAGCAGCAGATCCTCTCGGGTGACGGCCGCGGGACCAACCTGCTCGGCCTGCGCAATCGCCAGGGCGTGCAGGTTCACGCGCAGGGGGTCGACACCGTCGCCGACGCGATCTTCAAGGGAATGCAGCGCGTCACGACCGCGACCGGCTTCCAGGCCGACGGCATCATGATCCACCCCCTCGACTACGAGGGTCTGCGTCTGGGCAAGGACGGTAACGAGCAGTACTACGGCGGGGGCTACTTCTCCGGTCAGTACGGCTCGAACGGCCTCGTCCTGCAGCAGCCGATCTGGGGGCTGCGCACGATCGTCTCGCTCGCGGCTCCGCAGGGCGAGCCGCTCGTCGGCGCGTACCGCGCGGCCGCGAAGGTCTTCCGCAAGGGCGGCATCCGCGTCGAGTCGACCAACTCGCACGAGGACGACTTCACGAACGACAAGATCACCGTTCGCGTCCGTCGCCGCCTCGGCCTGCAGGTGAAGTACCCGAGCGCCTTCGTGAAGGTGCAGCTCAAGGCCGCCGCCGCGGGCGCGTGATCCACCGCAGCGGCCCCGGAGGCCCCCTCCGGGGCCGCTGCCCTGACCTCGAAGGAGCCGACGTGCTCAAGCTCTACACCGTCTTGATCGGCGGTATCCCCCACACGATGCAGCTCGGCGACGCCGAGTTCGAGCGCCTGAGTCGCCGACACACGGTGACCGAGTTCGTCCCCGAGGCGATCCCGAAGGCTGCCGCAGCGCCGCGAAACAAGGCCCGCAAGCCCGCGAACAAGGCCGCGAAGCCCGCTGCCAGCAAGACCGCTGAGACGCCTCCGGCGAACCCCGACGAGCAGACGCCGGCCGATTCGACCGACGACCCCCAGACGCCCCCCGACGACGCGGGCGACGACACTCCCGAGGACGGCGAGAGCGCCGACTCGGGCGACACCGAAGAGGACTGGTGACCTGATGCCCGAAGACCGCGAAGCCCCCTTCGCCTCCGCTGCGCAGATGGAATCGCGGACCTCGGGCGTCATCTCGAAGGATCACCCGTTCCTCGAAGATGAGCTGCAGGCCGCGACCGGCGCGATCCGCGACTACTGCGGCTGGCACATCGCGCCCCCGCGAGAGGTCACCTACCGCCGCGCGGGTGCGACGCCGGACGACGTCTACCTGCCCGCTATGCAGATCGACTCGATCGTCGGCGTCAAGGTCGACGGCGTCGACTGGCCTGCAGCTCGCGTCGCCGCCGCAGAGTTCGACCCGCTGACCGGCTGGACGAACATCTACGCCCGCCGCGTCGAGGTGCGCTACGTCGCCGGACTCGACGACGTGCCCGCGCCGCTCGTCACGCTCACGCTGCAGGTCGCAGCTCGCGGCCTCGGCGCACCCCTCGGCCTCGTTCGCGACCATGCCGGAACGGTCAGCGTCACGCACTCGCAGGTCGCGAGCGGCGTCGCGGGCGGGACTGTCCTGCTCGCGCACGAGCAGACACAGCTCGCGACCTACCGGATCGGGAGCCTCGCGTGAGCCTCGTCCGTCGACACACGATCGGCGTCGTCCGCGCCCCCGTGGTCGACGACGGCCGCGGGAACGCAGACCGCGACTGGTCCAGGGCCGTCGAGCACGAGTCGAAGGGCTGGGCGGTCGACGTCGGCAACACCGCCGAGGACACGACGAACCGCGACGGCGACTCGATCGAGTACACCCTGCGGGGTCCGATCGACGCCGATGTGCTCGCGAGCGACCGCGTGCGCCTCATGGGCGGCCTGTTCCTCGTCGTCGGCGCTGTCGGACGTCAGCCCGGCAGTTCGCCTCTCACGTCGCATTCTGTCGTCAAGCTCAAGTCCTGGGAGGGCTGATGCCGAAGTCCGCACGAATCAAGATCAACTCCCCCGGCGCGATCGACGTCCTGCAGGACGTCCGAGTCGCCGCCGACCTGCTCGGCCGAGGCGGTCTGATCGCCTCGGCGGCCGGTCCCGGCTTCGAGGCCGTCCCCGGCCGCACGGGCGACCGCGTCTCCGTCATCGTCCGCACGACCGACAACGCCTCACGCAAGGCCGAGGCCGAGCGCCGGGCGCTCTCCCGCGCGGTCAACGCCGGGCGGCGCTGACCGTGGCCGACCTGCTCGTCCCCGAGGACGACGAAGTCGCTGTCGTCGGCGAGCTGACCGCCCGGATGAGCCTGCACGTCGGGACGCGCGTCCCGCCCCGCAAGGTGCCGGGCGAGTTCGTCCGCGTCGTCTCGCTCGGCGGCGTCGAGCGCGACCTCGTCTCCGATTCCTTCTCGCTCGCGATCGAGGGCTTCGCCGAGAGCGAGGGCCGCGCCCGCAAGCTCTGCGCGCTGGCCGTTGCGCACCTGCAGGCCGCGGGCCGCGCAGGCGTGCTCGGCGGCGTCGTCTGCTACGGCGTCGAGGCCGCAGGACTGCCGGGGAACCTCCCGCTTCCGACCCTCCCGACTCACTTCCGCTACACGGCGACGATCGTCGCGCACCTGCGCCGCGACGTCGGCTGAGTCCTCCCACGCACCGCTCCGACCGGGGCGGCGCTTCGTCACGCCTGAAAGGGGCACACGCATGAGCGTGAACAGCAAGAACGTCTTCGTCGGCGCACCCGACCAGAAGACGACCGGCGCGATCCTCACCGGGCCGCGCACGAACACGATCCCGAAGACGATCGACGACTTCAACACCGACGGCCTCGCCGACTGCGGCTACGTGAACGACGAGGGCGTGACGATCACCCCCTCGGAGACGACCGAGACGATCCGCGACTGGGGTCTGAACGTCGTCCGGCGCATCCTGACCGAGTTCGACGGGACGCTGAACTGGACGCACCTCGAACTCTCCGTCGCCGCCCTCAAGAACTACATGGGCGACGAGCAGGTCGAGGCCAGCGCCGCGACCAGCTCGAAGGGCACGCAGACCCGCGCCGCGATCGCGGGCAAGGAGCGCCCCGTGAAGGCGTGGTACTTCCGAGTCAAGGACGGCGATCGCCGCATCGTCGTCTTCGTGCCTCACGGGCAGGTGACCGAGCGCGGCGAGATTCCACTCACGGCATCCGGCGCGGTGACCCTGCCGGTCACCCTCTCGACCTACCCGGACACCAACGGAAACAGCATCTACATCTACACGGACGACGGCGTCGTCTCCGCTGCTGCCTCGGCGTAAGCCCTCAGCACCTCACCAAGCCGAAGGGCGGCCCGCGGGGGAACCGGGCCGCCCTTCGTTGTTCCCCGCCGTTCCCCCGCACACGAAAGAGGCAACACTCATGGGTTACAAGATTCCCGACTGGAAGAAGTCGATCGACCAGGACAAGTTCGACGTCGAGACGCCCGAGGGCACCTTCCAGCTCGTCAAGGCCGAGTACATCACCGGTCGTCAGGCCGAGGCGTTCGCGAAGGCCGACGAGACCGAGGGCGGTATCTACGCCGTCCTCGACGACCTGACTCCCGGACTCGGAACCGCGCTCATCGACGTGCCGGTGAAGTTCGTCAAGGAACTCGTCGAGGCGTGGCAGGAGGACTCGGGCGTGAGCCTGGGGGAATCCGAAGCCTCTGCGAGCTGATCGACCAGCACTCGGAGGCGATCGAGTCGGACCTGCTCGAACGCGGGTACCGGCTCGCCGACGTCGGCGTGCGCTACTCGTGGCGCGACCTGCTCGTCATGGTCCGTCGCTTTCAAGCCGTCCCCACGACGGCGACCTCTCGCTCTATCCACGGTGAGCGCTGGTCGGTCACCGACCAGTTACTCGCTGCCGTCGTCGATCTTCTGCAGGTCGGCAACTGGCAGCGGCAGAAGTCGAAGTCGGCCCCCAGACCGAAGCCTCTGCAGCGCCCCTGGGAGAAGGCGAAGACCCGCAGCTTCGGCTCGGGCGCAATCCCGATCAGTCAGTTCGCCGACTGGTGGGACTCCAAACGCAAGAAGAAGCGGGGGTGACGTATGGCCGGTACTGAGCTGGCTACCGCGTGGCTCCGGCTCGTGCCCTCGCTTGAGGGCGCGACCGGGGCGATCGCGAAAGAGCTGGGCGCGGTCGACATCAAGAAGGCCGGGTCCGGGGTTGGCGCGAACTTCGCGGCGAACATCGGAGCCGGTGTCAAGGCGGCCGCGACGACTGCAGTAGCGGGCGGCGCGGCCGCTCTCGGTACTGCGCTCGTCAAGGGCATCGGGCGTCTCTCGGCGCTCGACCAGGCCGATAAGAAGCTGCTCGGCCTCGGGCACTCGGCTGACACGGTCAAGGCGATCATGGGCGACGCTCTCGCATCCGTGCGAGGGACGGCGTTCGGAATGGACGCGGCCGCCACGGTCGCCGCGTCCGCGGTCGCTGCCGGTATCAAACCGGGAACCGACCTGCAGCGCACGCTCAAGCTCGTGTCGGATGCCGCGACCATCGCGGGCACCGATATGGGGTCGATGGGCGCGATCTTCAACAAGGTTGCGGCCTCGAACAAAGTCCAGATGGACACGATCAATCAGCTCCACGACGCAGGCGTGCCCGCGCTCGCGTCGCTCGCCGACTACATGGGCGTCACGGCCGAAGAGGCGTCGAAAATGGCGTCGAAGGGCGAGATCGACTTCAACACGTTCCAGCTCGCGATGGAGAAGACCCTCGGCGGCGCTGCGGCGTCCTCGGGCGACACCTTCTCCGGCGCAATGGCGAACGTCGGCGCGGCCCTCGGCCGCATCGGCGCGAACCTGCTCGGCGGTGTCTTCCCCAAGCTCGCCCCGCTCTTCCAGGCGCTCACGAAGGCGCTCGGACCGATCGAGGATCGAGCGAAGGGAATCGGGGAGGTGATCGGGGCCAAGCTCGCCCCGGCGTTGGACTGGCTCGAACGGGCGTTGTCCGGCAGTCTCGAACCCCTCCGCATCGCACCGTCGATCCTCGGCCCCCTCACGGGGGCTTTTTTGGCTCTCGGTGGCTCGGGCCTCGCGCCCCTGCTGGGGATGGTTCCGGGCCTCGGCGGCTTCGCGACGCAGCTCGGGCTGCTCGGCGGCCCGGTCGGAATCGCGATCGCCGCCTTCGCGGGCCTGGTCGCGACCTCGCCCGAGCTGCAGGCGGCCCTCGGGTCGCTGCTCTCGGCGATCGGGCAGGCGGCCGCGGTGCTCGCGCCCGTGCTCGGCGACGTCGCGACGCAGCTCTCGGTCGCGCTCGTCGGCGCGATCCAGGTCGCGACGCCGGTCCTCGTCGGGATCGTCGAGGCGTTCGCGGGACTCATCTCGTGGGCGTCCGAGACGGACGGCGTTGTGCAGGGACTCGCGATCACGGTCGGCCTGGCTGGCGGCGCGTGGCTCGCCTACAAGGGCGTGACCGCGGCGATCAGCTTCGCCGGACTCATCGCGGGCCTCTACCAGAAGGCGAGCGCGTTCGCAGTCGCCACGGCCGCGAAGGTCAAGGACAAGGCCGTGACCGTCGCGCTCATGGCGATGTACGCGAAGGACTTCGTCGTCGGTGTGGCGCAGACGATCGCCTCGCTCGCGCGGCAGACGGCCGCGTGGGTCGTCAACACCGCCGCGAAGGTCGCGAACAAGGCCGTCGATATCGCCTCGTCGATCGCGTTCTATCTGCAGCTCGGCGCGCTGATGATCGCGGACCTTGCGAAGCAGACGGCGGCATGGGTCGTCAACACCGGGGCGAAGGTCGCGAACACCGCGGCGATGGTCGCCTCGCGGGTGGCGCTGCTCGCCGGAGCTGCGGCAATGGGGATCGCGACGGCTGCACAGTGGGCGCTGAACGTGGCGCTCAACGCGAACCCGATCGCGCTGATCGTCCTCGCGATCGCGGCGCTCGTGGGCGCGCTGATCTGGTTCTTCACGCAGACCGAACTCGGGCAGGCGATCTGGGCGAACTTCACGACATTCCTCGGCGAAGCCTGGCAGAACATCGTGACCTTCGTCGTCGGTGTCTGGGAGGGCTTCACGGGGTGGCTGCTCGCCGCCCTCGACGGACTCTCGGCCTGGTGGACGGGGCTGTGGTCCGGGATCGGATCGTTCTTCACCGGACTCTGGGAAGGCATCGTCGCTTACGTCGTCGGCGTCTTCACCGGCTACTGCTCGTGGCTCTTCGGGGTCGGTGCGCAGGTGCTCGCCTGGTGGAACGGCCTGTGGTCGTCCGTCGGGCAGTTCTTCTCCGACCTCTGGCGCAACGTGACGACGCTCGCGACGGCGATCTTCCAGGGCTACGTCTCGTGGCTTATGGGGATCGGCGCTTCGGTGTCGTCCTGGTGGTCCGGGCTGTGGAACGGCGTCGGTCAGTTCTTCTCGAACCTGTGGACCGGCATCGTGAGCTTCGCGACGTCGGCCTTCTCGAACTACGTCAACTGGCTTCGCGGAATCGGCGACGGTATCGCGAACTGGTGGAACGGCCTGTGGTCGGGCGTCGGGAACTTCTTCCGGGGCATGTGGGACGGGATGATCGGCGCGGTCCGCTCTGCCGGTCAGGCGTTCGCGAACGTCTTCCAGGGCATCCGCGACGCCGTGTCGAATGCCTTCTCGGGCCTGGTCGGCGTCGTGCGCGGTCCGATCAACGGGATCATCTCGCTCGTGAACGGAGCGATTGGCGGCCTCAACCGGATGAAGGTCAGCATCCCTGACTGGGTGCCGGGGGTTGGCGGGCAGACGTTCGGGGTCAACATCCCCCGCATTCCCATGCTCGCCGACGGCGCGACCGTGCTGCCCCGCTCGGGCGGCACTATGGCGATCCTCGCCGAAGCCGGACGGCCCGAGTCGGTCGTCGACACGGGCCTGATGAACCGGGCGCTCGAAGAAGGTCTGGCAGGCGACGGCGGCGGCTCCGGCCTCGTCGTGCAGGGTCCGTTCGTGGCCGTCGATCAGATGATCGTCGACTCCGACGAGCGGGTCGACGAGGTAGCGCAGGCGCTCTACGAGCGCAGTGAACGCGCGGCCCGCGCACAGGGCAAGGTCAACCTTGATGGGGCGGTGGTAGGCGGATGAGCTTCACCTTCGGCACGTTCGATACCGACGCCCTCGGGGTGATCGCCGTCCTGCGCGAGCTGCCGTCGGTCGACGGCCTCAAGATCGAGACTCTTGAGGCCGTCGGCACCGACGGGCGCGTGCTCGGTGGCACGACCCGCTCGGGATCGACGTTCACCTTCGACACGATCGTCGAGGGCCGGACGCCCGACGAAGCGGTCGAGCTGCGCGACCGGATCGCGCTCGCGCTCGACCCGGCTCGCGGCGAGCAGCTCTTGACGTTCGACGCTGTGCCGGGCTGGCAGTGGGCGGCGATCCTGTCGGCTTCGATCCAGTGGCAGCGCATGACCTGGCAGCCGGGCGTCGGCTTCAAGCTGCGCGCCGATATCACCTTCGACTCGCTCGAAGCCTTCGGGCGTCCGATCGTCGTCGAGCAGTGGTCGTATGGCTCGGCCGGGAGCCGCACGGTTCGCCGGGCGAAGGGCAACGCCCGCAGCTATCCGACCGTAGAAATCGAAGGCACTATCTCGGCGGATCAGACGCTCACCGTCACCGTCGGCGACGTCACGACGACGCTCTCGAACATGACGCTCTCGCCCGGCTCCGTCCTGCGCCTCGATTACGAGACGTTCGACTTCGGCCGCTGGCAGGGCGACGTCAAGGCGGCATCCGTCGTCCGCAGTATGTCGTCCCTCGATCGCGCCGAGCTCTGGCCGGACGAGGCGACACGGTTCGCCGTGTCGACAACAGGAACCGGTGACGCGCTGACCCGCGTCGCCCTGATCGCGAACTCTCGGAGGCAGTAATGGGATGGGATACCAGGCTCGCATGGTCGGGTGAAGTGCCGCTGACCTGGCCGGGCCTCGGTCCCGTCGCTGCGCAGCGCTTCACCTCGCGCAACGGGACCGAGTTCCCAGATGCCGTCGACCCCTCGCGGGTGTGGAAGGCGACCAACGTCACCTTCGGTTCGGGCGGGGAGCACGTCGACGGACGCTGGGGGAAACAGGTCGGTTTCAACCGCGTGGACCCCGCGACCGAGAAGGGGCGGATCACGCTCCCCTACTTCCAGGGGCTGTGGCCGTCCGAGGGCAAGCTGCTGATCGGTCTGTGGACGCAGCATAACTACACGATGAGCTTCCTCCCGTTCCTCTCGACGCGAGGCGGCTCGTCGCCGCTGGTGTACCTCTCGGGGTACTCGGAAGGGAACGTGCGTCACGGCGTCTACTCGGCGTCCGGCGAGCAGATCGGCGATCAAGCGATCGGCACCCCGTGGGGCGTCACCTACGGCTACCAGTGGCTCGGGCAGTTCGTCGACTTCGACACGCGGACGTCGCAGATCATCTCGGTCAACCGGGACACCGGGGAGTCGTGGATCAGCTCGCCGCTCGACCTGTCCGGCGCGCCCGCGGCCGCATCGACCGCTGACCTCGACGTCTTCGACCTGCGCACCGCGGGCTACTGGTCAGGCGGCTATGTCGATGAGGTGCTCGTCGCGCACCCTGATAAGACCTTCGACCTCGACCGCTTCGTCGCCGCGCTCGCGGGCGGCACCTTCGCCCGCGGCGCGGACGAGGGGCAGCCGTTCACCGTCACAGATGCTGCGATCACCGCGACCGCACGAGGCATGCTGCGTACCGGAGCCGAGCGCGTTGCGCTGACCGGCCGCGTCGAGGCATCCCGCGCCGACGCTAAGCCCTATTGGTCGATGGACGGGGGCACGAGCTGGCAGACCGGCTCGGCGATCCCCTCCGGCCTCTCCGGGCTGCTGAGGTGGGAAGTCCCGCTCGGCCCCGGCGAGGCGTTCACCGGGCTTACCCTGCTGCCGCCGTCGCCCGAGTTGTCGGCGATCGCGGATCAGAAGATGACGCAGCGCGGGACGCTGCGCGTCCCCCTGTCGGCGAGCTTCACCGGAAATGCGCGATGGTCAGTCGTCGCGCCCGGCGTCGAGGGCGAGGTGTCCGGCTCGACGCTCACGCTCCGGCCCGGCTGGGCGTCCGGCGATATCAAGGTCACGGTCACGCTGCGCGACGACTGGGATCGCGTCGCTTCGCGGACGTTCACGCTGCGCGTCGACCCCGAGCCGTGGGAACCGGCCGAAGCGCCGCAGTACCCGCGGACGCCGATCCTCGTCGGCGAAGGCGGCTCGACCGAGGCGATCATCGACGCCTCGGCGGCGACGGTCGTCAAGGAGGTGAACGGCGAGCACTCGCTCGAGTTCTCCCTCCCGGTGAAGCACCCCCGCGCGGGACTCATCGTGAACGAGCAGCCGGTCGAGCTGGCCGGAGAGCTGTACCGCATCCGGCGTGTGACGACCTCGAGGTCAAAGCGCGCCCCGTCGCTCGACGTCTACTGCGAAGCGAAGTTCTACGACCTCGCCTACGCCGGAACAGTCCCGGCGATCGAGTACCTGCAGGCCGCCGCGGGCACGGCGATGGAAGACGCGCTCAAGGGCACCGGCTGGACGCTGGGCGCGGTCACGGTCGTCACACGGCGCACCTACACGACCGAGCCGTCGTCGCCGCTGGCGATGCTTCGGACGATCCAGGAGCAGCACGGCGGCGACCTGCTCTTCGACGGTAACGCGCAGACCGTCTCGCTCGTCGCGCGCTCCGGCCGCGACGCCGGGGTCGCGTTCCTCTACGGGCGCGGCCTGTCCGAGTCGAAGCGGGTCGTCGACACGACGTCGCTCGTCACCCGGATTATCCCCCGCAACGCCGACGGCGTGGGGATCGAGAGCGTGAACGGCGGCATCCCGTGGATCGAGGACTACAGCTACACGCGCGAGATCCGCACGGCGACCTACGACTTCCAGGCCGGGGCGTCGCCGTTCACGATGCTCTCTATGGCATCCGCCACGCTGGCGAACCGCTCGAAGCCGTCCTACAGCTACGAGTTCACAGTCGCCGACCTCTCGCACCTGTCGGGGCAGCCGGTCGACGCCTTCGACGTCGGCGACATCGTGACGGTCGTCGACCAGCAACTCGGCATCCGAGAGACGCAGCGCGTCCTCAAGGTCGAGCACGACGTCATGCGCCCGTGGGCGTCGAAGGTCACCCTCTCGGGCAAGCTGCGCGAGCAGGGCAGCCGGTCGGCGACCGAGGCGGGCGCGCTGTCGACGGGATCGACGCAGTCGACCTTCGACCTCGTGCCCTACAACGCGCTGAAAAACGGCCGCTTCGACAACATGCTCGCTCACTGGGCGGCCGCGGGCGTCGAGATTGTCGACGGCGAGGGCACGGGCGACTACGCCGTGCGCTTCTCGGGGCCCGGCTCCCACTGGATCGAGCAGACGGTCGCACCGGATAACCGGGACGTCTACACGCTGTCTCTCGACGTGCGCTCGTCCGAGGCCGGAGTGATCCCGAACCTGCGGGCGATCGCGACGGTCCACTACGAGGACGGCACGAGCGAGGCGATCCCCGTCGAGCTGGTCTAGGAGGTCACATGCACGGCACGATCCGCGCCTCTCGGCGCGTGGCGCGCATCACGGTCCGCGTCGAGATTGTCGACCCGGCCGCGCGCGTGGACGTCACCGACGTCATGCTGCAGCCGGGCGGGGCCGCCTCGGGCTGGCTGCCGCACGTCACCGAAATGCCGTGGTCCGCGGGGGTGACGTCGTGACTCGCGTCACGGCGCGCATCCCCGCGGCGCGCGGCCGCGTCGTCGGCGTCTCCGTCATGGTCCGTGCCGATGACCTGCCGACCGGCGTCTCGGCCGACGTGACGGACGTGCAGCTCACGCCCGGCGCGGCCGCGGTCGGGGTTGTCCCGCATCCGTCCGACGTCGCGGACCGTCACGGTGTGCGTCAGTACCGAAACGGCGTCGTCACACGCTCTGACGTCGTGATCGCGCTCGGCAACCCCGACCGGGCGTCGCCGACCCGTATCCACGTCGCGGCATCCGGCGAGGTCCGAGTCGGCTCTTTCCGATTCGGCCGGGTCGACCGCTCAGCGATCGCCGACGGCGAGGCGGGAACGGCCTCGCAGGGGTGGGGCCGCGTCCCGGTCGTCACTGAGCGCTCGGACCTGTTCGCCCGCGTCAACATCACGGCCCCGACTCACGTAATCATCGAGTGGGCCGACCGATTCTAGGAGGCTCCCGTGCGCAGTTGGGTATGGGTGGGGCACATGTGGACCGATCGCGTCCGCGCAGCCCTCGAAATGTACGGAGACCGCATGACGGACGTGTCGATCTTCGGATGGTTCGTCAATCACGCAGGCGAGCTGTCCGAGACGTTCGACCCCGAGCTGCTGCTGCCGTATCGCGAGAAGTGGCCGCACCTGCGCTTCTGGCTCGCGTTCCGCAACGACGGCAACGAGTCGATCTTTCAGGCGCTACTCGATCGACCAGCGTCCGGCTCGCAGCTCGTGCGCCGACTCGGCGAGGTGCTCGACGAATACCCCTGGCTGTCCGGCGTCGATATCGACCTCGAACGCGGCGGCCCCGCGCGGAACGCCATTCCCGCCGAAGACCTGTTCCGTCGCATCGCCGCACAGTGCCACGAGCGCGGCCTCGAATGCTCCGCGGCGCTGCCCCCGCTCACCGCGACCGGTTCGGTCGGTGGAGAGGACTGGGTGCGCTACCGGCAGCTCGGGCAGATTCTCGATCATCTCGTCATCATGAGCTACGACTTCGCGTGGTCTGGTTCCGCGCCCGGCCCCGTCTCGCCCGGCTTCTGGATGCGCGACGTCTACGACTGGGCGACGTCGCAGGTGCCCGCACACAAGCTCATGATGGGCCTGCCGCTGTATTCGTACTTCTGGCAAATCTACGACTACCCCGCGAACCTCGGCCGGACCTACCGCGGCGACTCGGGCACCTACTACGCCGCGTGGCAGTACTTCACGGGCTACCTCGACGGCATGGGCGGCGACGGCTCCGGCACGCACGCCCGGATCGGCTGGCTCGCGTTCCGCGATCCCGACTCGGCGTCGGCGTGGGGACTGCTCGGCTGCTACGACTGGCGGCACGCCTACGACTTCGACGGCGGCTCGGCCGTCGGCATCGCCCGGCAGACCTACGACGGGCGGCCCTACGTCGTCCGCTACGGGCAGCCGTCCGGCTCCCCCATGTGGTCCGTTGCCGACAACTCAGGGACCAACACCGGGGCGACCTACTCGATCACCCCGCGGCGCGTCCGCGACGTGACCGGCGCACTCGTAGCACCGCGGCGCGGGTACACCGCGACGGTCGAGCTGCTCAAGCGTCACCCCGTCGCCGCGACGATCCTCGACGACAACGCGAGCACCGATGAGCAGCTCGCGAACGTCTACCGCACCGCCTCAGGCGGCTGGTCACGCTGGACGAACGGCAGCGGGTATCACCAGTACCGCGGGCAGGGGCAGCTCGACCTTCGGAACGACTTCGGCGATCGCGCGCTCTACATCGAGATTCGCGCGCAGTTCTCCGGCGACCACTGGTCAGGCGTCACCGCGCGCGGCGTCACCGCCGAGCTGCAGCCGTCCGGCCGCCTGCGGCTGCGTCAGGGCGGCAACGTCTTCCAGGAGGTGCAGGTGTCCCCACGCGCGATCGGCGCGGCCGCGGGGTCTAATCGCTTCTACCTCGGGCTGCGCGTCCGCGAAGGGTCGGCGCGCGTCTACTTCGGCCTCACCGACTCGTCGGCGCTGCCGCTGCGCATTCACGCGAACCTCACGCCCTCGGGCGGGACCGCGTCGATCGTCTCCGAGGGCGGCCTGTGGGTCGACCGCGTCTATGTCGGCGACGGCTGGTGGTATCAGCCCCGCGAGGCTGTGCAGGTCGATATCGCCGGGCAGACGCGCACCCTCGGCCGCCTTGCTCGCTCAGGGATCACCTGGGATGACCGGAACCGCTTCCGCCCGGACGCCGACGTAGACGAGTGGGAGACGCGCACGCAGGGGCACTCGCTCGACTGGGTCTACGACCACTGGCAGGACGCGCCCTTCACGACCGACGCGACGTCGGCCGTCCGCGTGCGCGTGCTCGATCACGACGTCTGGGTCGGCCGCGTCTTCGCCGTCGATCGCGACGGGGCATCGATCGCCTACTGGTCCGACGCCGAAACGGTCCGCCACTGGCGCGACGAGGCCGTGAACACCTACGGCCTGTCAGGGATCGCCCTGTGGACGCTCGGGCAGGAGGACATGCGGACGTGGGACGCCCTCGCCGGAGGCGAGCTGACCCCCGACAGCAAGCGTCTGAACATCTGATCTTGAGCATTCTGCTCGGCCGATCCCCGCGCCGGCCGAAGCAGAATACTCAACCCCGCCCCCGATCGCACCCCGCGGTCGGGGGCTTTGTCATGCAAGCGAAAGGGCAAACCATGGACGAACACACCATCTACGACGCCGAGCAGATCGGCCCCGCACCCGACGACACGGTAACGCAGGTCGCCGAGAAGGGGGACGAGTCCTGATGGCCACTCTCGACGGCGTCGCCGCTGCAGACCGTATGATCGGCTTCGGCACCTACCGCGCAGGCATGTGCCTCGAAGCGACCTCGAAGGCGCTCGGGAGCTACGCGCTGCAGTCGGACCGGCCCGGCTTCTACACCTACGCACTCCGCGGCTGGGAGAACACCCCCGCCGATCGCAAGCGCTACGACCGCACGCCCCCGAAGGGCGCAGTCATCTACTTCTCGGCCTCCTCGAACGGATACGGGCACATCTGCCTCTCCCTCGGCGGCGGCCGGATCGTCTCGACCGACGTCCCCCGGAACGGCGTCGTCGGCGCGACCACGATCGACGCGCTCGAACGCGCGTGGGGTCGCCGCTTCCTCGGCTGGGCTGCCTGGCTGATGGGTCACGAGGTGACCGTCGCCGCGGCGGAAGCGCCCGCTCCCGCGGCCGGTGACGCTCCGGCGTTCCCGCTGCCGTGGCAGTCGTACTTCGGGCCGAAGAGTGGCCCCGCGGCGTCCGTCTCGGGCTACTTCTCCCACGGACGCGACCTGCAGCGCTGGCAGCAGCGCATGAAGGACCGCGGCTGGGCGATCAACCCCGACGGCCTGTACGGCGATCAGACGCGCGACGTCGCGATCGCCTTCCAGCGCGAGAAGGGACTCGGGGTCGACGGCAAGATCGGCCCCGCCACCTGGGCGGCCGCGTGGACCGCGCCCGTCACGTGACCGACGACGCGGCGAGCGGCCTGGGGCATCGCGCTCTGGGCCGCCTGCGGCGCGCGTGGCTGAGGATCGCCGAGCCGCGTGTCCTCCGGCTGGTCTTCCTCGTCGGCTACCTCGTCACACTCGGAACGGGGATCGCCACGCTGACGAACCCGCCGACCACGATCGAGGGCGCGCTCGGCCCGATCCTGTCCGTGTCGTGGGCGATCTTCTGGATCGTCGGCGGGACGGTCGGAGCGGCGACCGTGCTGCCCGGCTACTGGCAGGCCGAGCGCGCGGCCGCAGGCGCGGCGATGTTCGGCATCGCCGTCTACGCCGTCGTCGTCACAACGCTGCACTTCACATCGAGCGGCAGCCGCCTGACGCAGCTCGGCGTGCTCGTGCTCGCGCTGCTGTTCTACATCGTTCGTCTGGCGCTGATCCGGGGTCACGACTTCGAGCCTCGGAGGTGACCCTATGGACATTGCGCGCGACCTCGCGCTGCTGCTGACCGCCATCGGCGGGACCGTGCTCGTCCCGAAGATCGCCGCGGCCCTGTGGGGCGCGCTGACCGGCCGAGCGGGGCGGCAGCGACGCGAGATCGACCGGGTCCGGCTGCAGGCCGACGACGAGGCGCACCGCCGCCGCATGGCGCAGGAGCACGCCAGCGCGTGTCGTCGCCTGCTGCTCGAAGCGCCCTGCGTCGACCCGGCCGATATCCCGCCCTGGCCTACATACACCCGTCGAAAGGACACGCAATGAAGAACACCATCACCCGCCTGCGCCTCTGGCTCACCGACGCCCGACGTCAGGCGCTGCACGCAGCTCTCGGCACCCTGGCGACGCTCGGCGTCACCGCGGGGCTGCTAAGCGACACGCAGTCGAACGCGGTCGTCGGCCTGGCAGGGTCGGCGCTCGCGCTCACGCAGGGCGCGCTCTCGCTCGCTCTGCTGCGCGGCTCCGAGGCTGCGCAATGGTTCGACGTGACCGGCCGCGGCCTCGTCTACGGCTTCGCGGCCGCGGGCGGCGCTGCGGGCCTCACGTTCGGCCTCTGGGGCGACGACACGGTCACCCACGTCGCGCAGCTCGTCGCCGTCGGCCTGACCGTCATATCGTCCTTCCTGGGCGTCGTGAACGTGCAGACCATCCCAAAGGACACCGAGGGCCGCCCCCTCACCCGACGCGAATACCGCGCCACCCTCAACACATGACGACACCGTAACGCCCCGGCGGCCGCAGGCGACGGCTCGCATGCGCGCCGCACCCCTGACTACTGTTGATGTTTCCTTTGCATGGCATTGTGGTGTAGCGCGCATGCTAGGGCGGTGACGAATAGAACCAGTCCTAGCGCCCAGAAAAGCACTACGAACTGCGGCAACGCCAGAGAAAGAAGGATCGCCCCACCCCCGATAAGCACGGATATCACTGTGATGGCGCGCAGTACAGAGATCTTCGTCATGACTCGTTCACCGCATGAGGACGAATTCGCCGGGGCCGCATGCGGTCACGCCCACAGGGCGGTGATGTCTGCCTCGGTCTGTGTGAGCCGGTCGCCAGCAGCCTGCGCGGCATCGGTGGCGTCGTGGAGAGCGATTCGCAGGCTGTCCATGGGCTTGGCCCATTGCCGGTGAGCGTCGTCGTACGCGGTTTGTGCGGCTCCGGACCACTGTCCCCGCAACGCCGTGGCCTCCCGGTCCAGAGCGTCCAGCTTGTCTTGCAGGGCGGCAACCGCTTGCCGCAGGTGCACGAGCGTGTCCGCGTGCCGGTCGGCGTCGAACGAGAGGATCACGGGGTCGGGGTGGGGGTCGAGGGGGCGAGTTGGAAGATGTCCCCGGGAACGCAGCCGCTGTACCCACGGAAGTAGATGGCGCTTTCGCTCACGTCGAGTAGGTAGTAGCTGCCGTCGGGGTAGCTGCCGGTGAGGTAGGGCGGGTCGGAGAGGATCCAGCGGGGTGGGGTGAGGTTCGTGTCCCGCTCGACCTTCACATCATGGCCCCGCTCCTGCCACGCCTTCTGCGCCTGCACGATGAGATCCGCCGGCGCACCCGGCAACGGCGCAGTACGCGACGCGGACACTCTCCACTTCACACGCGGACCTGACGAATCGTGCGAGCAGGCCGACCATGAGCCGTGGACGTCCCAGCCGTCGGGTGCTGTCGCGGCGGCGCTGGCCTGGTAGAGGTCCATGATCTGTGCTTTGACTTGTTCGGGAGTCATGTCGGGGTCCTTGGGGGTGGGGTTGCCTGCGGGGGCGCACGCGGTCAGCAGCAGGGCGAGCGCGAGCCCGGCGGGGACGAGGGGGGCGAGGATGCGTGTGTTCATGGTCACTTGACGTTGTTCCATCCGCCCGGGTAGTACGACCCGAGACCGTCTGTGTAGGGCAGGGGCGGTCGAGTGATGACCTCGTCACCACGGCCCACCGTGGCCAGGGCGGTGTTGTAGTGGGCGGTGGTGTTGGGGTCGAGGTAACTGTAAGTGGTGGACCCGTCACCGAAGGGGCCGTGTTTGTCGACTGCGCGCAAAGCTTCCCCACTGGGGGTGGTGGCCGCTTCGGAGGTGAAGTCGTGCGCCCCGAAAGACGGGGTGGTCGGGTCGATACGGGGCTCGCCGAGCACACCGGACAGGCGCTGCCCGACAGGTGCCCACTCGTCGTGATAGGCCTGCGAGGCGAACACCTGCCCCGGCGGGACATTCATGTCCGCGACGTTGTCGACCTGGCTGTCGACACCGGCCGAGCCCAGCAGAACGACGTGATCGGCGTGCGCTTGGGTCAGTGCGAGGGCGGTGACGTTCGTGCCGTACGAGTGCGCCACAACCGACACGGACGCCGGAGCCCCGGTCGCGGTGTGCACCGCGGCCATCGAGGTGAGATCCTTCGCCAACGCCGGGGCGCCCTCCTGCGCCTTCCCACTGAACGCCACATCCCAAAAAGCATTGTTCATGGGCGGGTGATATCCCAACCACGCAACCACCGCATAATCCCCCACAACACCGCCACCGAGACGCTGCTGATGATCCTGAAGATTGAGAGCGGCGTCGACGTAGGTCTGCATGTCGCCTTGCACGTTGGAGTTCATGCCCGGCACGATGAACGACACGCTCTTGGCCGCATCCAGATCGCCGACCGCGACCTGCGCGAGCGGTGGCACGTCCAGCACCACCGACACCAGGGTGTGGCCTTGGGCGGATTCTTTCAGTGCTTCGAGGGCGGCGAGTTGGTCGGGGGCGTCGCTTGCATTGTGTCGGGCGTCGTCGATGGCCTGGTCCAGCACGATCCGGTTCGCCTGATCCCGCGCGTGGTAGGCGACACCACCGAGATTGCCGATCACGGCAGGGATCGCGTGGATCAACGCATCCTGCTGATCACCATCCAATCCCGGCCACCAGCCCGCGACATCCTCCGGCGACGTCTGTGAGAGGAGGGTGACGAGGTCGGGGCGTGCCGCCAACAGCGTGGCAACGTCAGACCCGTCCAGGGACTTCAATACGGACAGCGCGGTCGCCGAGGTCACCGGCCCCGTTCCCAGGGTTGCTCCCGCCGTCGCCCACATCGACCCGGCATCCACGTGCAGCAGTTCGGTGGCGGCGTTCACTTCCGCTGCCGCAACCCGAGCGGCGTCGCTCACCCACCCGCGAGCCTCGGCCAACCAGCCCGCAGCCTTCGCGAACGCCTCACCACTGGTCCCCGGGGCCGTCCAATCCGAACCCCCACTGAACACCAACGGCCACGTATTCAGCACCAGCTCCCCGGCCCCGGGTCCTCCCGCCGCCTCCGCCTGCTCTCGCCGCTGCAGCCCCTCCGCGTAGTCCCAGCCGTCGATCGCGATGGTCGCACGCTGGCGAGCCTTCTCCAACGCCGACCGATACACCCGCATCGCGGCAGCAACACGCGACAACGCGTCTTCCGCGTCCGACCACGCCCTCGTCAACCGCGTCACCCGCACCGTGTACGCATCCGCGGCCGTCCCCGTCCAATCGTCGATGCTCTTCTTCCGACCGACGATGTCCGCCGCGTCCCCCGCCACACCGGCACGCCGTTCACACAAGGCCACGATCGCGTCGATATCACCGAACGACCCGGGCACCAGTGCGGCTGGATCGGTGGTCTGTCCCAACTCGACCATCAGAACTCTCCCGCCCGGCGCATGTCTTGCACGCCCTCATTGTCGGCCGCTTCGTACAAACCAGCGGATGTCGTCAACGTCTGCGCAACGCCCTCGGTCTCCGACACCCGCTGCATCCACCCACCCGTGAGCGTCTCCATGAAAGCCGACAGCGCCGACACGAGTAACGTATCGCCGACGTTCTGGGTCGCCGCCGTTGCCGTCTCGCCCTCGGTGATCTGCACGGCATCCCCGACCACAGAAGCCGCAGAACGCAGCCCCTCCGGATCCACCGCCCACCCACTCACGTCGCATACAGTACCGATCACGCCCGCAGATCCGCACCCTGGCGTCACGAAATCACCCGCGGCACACCCCACCACACGACCAGGCCAACCAGCGACACCCGCCCCCAATGGCATGTCTGTGGCCGTGCGTACGCTGCAGCCCATGTCTCGCCACCACCTGCACCCCGACGTCGCCCTCGGAATCCGCCTCTCCGCCATCTGCAGCCGCCACCGATACACGACCGACCCGCAGCCCGTCATCGACGAGCTGCTCGCCACAGCCGGCGACCGGGCCGACATCCTCGCCGCCGAGACCGGCAGCTGGGCTGGCTACTACGACGGCCCGGATACGCACACCCTCGCCGCCGCCCTCATCGCCCACATCCCCGGCGCAGCCGACTGGGTGCATTTGGGACGCGCGCGGCGTACCGTACCGATCCACGGGGCCAGCGGATTCGCCCGGTCGCGTTAGGGATGAAGCTCGCGCTGGTGCTGTAGCCAGGTTGTAGCTTCACGTATCGGTTCGAGAAGACTCTTACGCGCTACGCGGGCGGCATACCAAGCTTCTCGAACGGGATACTTCCCTGTGCGCGGCCATGCGGGCCACATCCAACCGCCTCCGTATGGGCCCTCACCCATAGGCCCTTCTGCGTAGCCCCAGCTCTCGGGGCCGACGTCTCTGCGGGCGTGAACATACTCTCCTCTCGCGAACACGAGCGCCGCGCAAGTCTCTGCTCCCACGTCACCGTCGACGTTCTCGTCCTTGATTGATCGCGCAAAACGAGATCGTCCAAGCGCCTCCCAGAGGCCGTTGAGCCAGTGCAGGCAGGCACGAAGGGCATCGTCGACCTGATCCGACGGAGGATGGCCCTCATCGTCGAGCAGCCGCTCAAGCTGATCCAACGAATGGTCCATGCGTCGCCACATCCCAATGCGGGATCGCGCATCAGTAGCATCCATCCGGCGAATCTAGACCGCCAAGGTTCTCCGAGCCACACCGTGATGGACAGAGCCCGAGCGGATGTCGTTTCGTACACCAGATACCTCGCTTAACGCAAGAAACCCCGGGCCCGCTCAAGTGAGTAGGCCCGGGGCAGGACGGTAGCGTCGCCGTTACGCCTCAGCGCGGGGTCTTCGCCTCAGATCGTTTCCGCCGCCCCCTGACGACCATGGACCCAACCCCCGCGACGATGCCCGTAAGCGCCACGAGGATCGGGATAAGCGGCGACCCGGAGGGCAGAGTCAACGCCGACAGCCAGGTGAGGGCCATCAGGACGACGACGGCGATCAGAACATGCCTCATCTTCACGGTTCACCTCCGCTCTGTGCAGCACATCGTAGTCGTCTGCGAGATGCACCGCGTTCGAGCACGGCGAAGTCGGCAGTGACGAGAGGAAAAAGAAGACCGGTGACTACCCACAAGAGCCAGTCACCGGTCTTCTCGTGTGCCTCTCAGCCCAGTGGCACCGACGTGCCGGAGAACTCACCGGTCACGGCGAAGGACGTGATCAGTCCCGCCGTCTGCACGGCAAGCGTAAGACCGACGATGACAATCGCGACGATAAGGACCGTCCGCTCTTGCCGATTCGGCCCTTGCGTCAGAAGGTAGACGGCCCACACGAGTGCCACTACTTGCAACACAGCGAACCACGGGGCAAGTACGGGCAGCACCACCGAGACGAGAGCGAGGCCGAGCGCCCACCAGTGCCGAGAGGAGGTCTGAGCCTGCGCGTGCGTCGTCATGGGGAACACCTTAGGCGTTACGGATGGAACCGACCACCGACTTGGGCGAACCGGAAACAGTCGAGGCGCTGTGGATCTTCGTGAACGAAACCGGGAAGCCCTGGAAGAAAGCGCTCACCTGCGTACGCACCTCGCACGTCCCCGTACCGCCGCTGATGTAACTCGAAGGCGACGAACTCGTGCTGACGCCAACACCCGACGCGCTACCGGTGCAAAGGAGAATACGAGTCACGTCGCGATAATTCGCTTCGTACCGGAAGTCGAGGTTGAAGGTCACCAGGGTCACGCCGAAGATCTGCGCGTTCTGAGTGTTGGTGAAGCGATAGCCCGTGTCCGCGAGAGTGGAGACCTCCGATGAGTCCCGGACGGGCGCCACCTCTGTGGGCTCTTCCTCGAATGTGATGAGCGACTGGGGGTCTGCGATGTAGGCCTGCTGCTGTTCGTCAGGCAGAGCCGCGAACGTGTCCTCCAAGTACTGCTGCGTCTCGGGAGCGACGTTCAGCGATGCGACGAAGGCGTTGAAGTCTGCCTCAGCGGCGTTGGGCGGGGTCTCAGCTGCCGATGCGGCCTGGGCCGGGATGGCAAGCGAAAGTGCCACCGCAGCGATGCCGACTGCGAGCGAGGAGCGGCGAGAGAGCTTCATGTGAGTTGTCCTTTCAGCGCAATGTACGTTTTCGTACCTTGCGGGCCATTGTTGGGCCCGCGCCATAAACATAAATGGAGCCCCGGACAGGGCATCCGACGTGCACCGCAGCCATCTCGACAGTAAACGCACCATCGTTTAAGATGCGCCACGTCATGTAACCCCCCTCTCTCGGGGTACCTTTCTCTCGCCGCGAGACGGAGAAACGCTCATTATGAGACTCCTATGAGAATATTCTCATCATTGGATAGCCGGACGTGTCGTGCGGGGTGAATCGCCGCGGCGAGGTTGAACACCTCAGCGAAAAACCGAGATTCCCATGACCCTGAGCCACGCGCGACGAAGAGCGGCCCCGAGGACCTCGTGTGTCAAGCGGAGGGCTCGATGGAGATGTGGTCGAGGTTGAGATCGGCCGCCGTAACCGGATGCCAGGGCGATGACCCGGCGGTGCCCCGTGACTCCTGGAACGTCTCGACCTCCGTCCCGTCGACCGGGATGCAGATCGTCGCCCCCTGCGACCGAAGCAACGCGAAGGAGACTCAGATGAGCGATCATCGGTTATATGGATAGTTTCGACATCGTGTCCAAGATCGACCGCCAGGAGGCCGACAACGCGCTCAACCAGGCTCACAAAGAGGTGGAGCAGCGGTACGACTTCAAGGGGACCGACGCGTCGATCGCCTGGAGCGGCGACTCGATCGTGATCAAGGCGAACTCCGAGGAGCGCGCCAACGCGGTGCTCGACGTCTTCCAGACCAAGCTCATCAAGCGCGGGATCTCGCTGAAGAGCCTCGAGAGCGGCGAGCCCGTCGCCAGCGGCAAGGAGTACCGCATCACCTCCACGCTCAAAGAGGGCATCTCGCAGGAGAACGCGAAGAAGATCGGCAAGATCATCCGCGACGAAGGCCCGAAGGGCGTGAAGTCCCAGATCCAGGGCGACGAGCTGCGCGTGCAGTCGAAGTCGCGCGACGACCTGCAAGAGGTGCAGCGTCTGCTGAAGGCCGCCGACCTCGACGTCGACCTGCAGTTCGTCAACTACCGCTGAGCCCAGACAGGAGCCCCCCGAGGCTGCTCCCGCACGGACGCGCCCGGGGGCTTCTCGCGTTTTCAGAACGCGGCGGCTCCCGACGCCCTGCGCTGCAAGAAGGTGCAGAGCTGACCGACGGCGGCGACCTCGTCGCCGAGGGCGGTCATGCGGTCGGGGTCGAGGGTCAGATCGTCGGCGCGCGAGGTGAGCGTGATCTTCCACGACGAGTCGTCAGCCCCTGGCTGCATGTACATCGACGCGGGAGCGTGGGCGAGATGCACCACGACGAGCGAGAGGTTGCCCGGCTCCTCTTGGTCGATGACCGCCACTGTGCCGTCGAGCGCGATGTCGCCCGCGAGGAACTCGTCGACCCAGGCCTGCAGTTGTTGCCGCGGCCAGTGGGGCGCGGTGTCGTCGACGGTGGTCATGAAGCGATCATGCCATCGGATGCCGCCCGCACTGCCATCGGCGTCCGGCGACTGCGCGCGGCGAACAGGTGCAGCGGCCCGACGCACAGCAGACGTTCTTACACTGGCGCCATGCGCCCGCATACCGCCGACCCGCGCCTGTGCCCCACGTGCGGCGACCCGCTGTCGTTCGAGATCCTCGACGACGAGCGCTTTCTCGTCGCGTGGTCGTGCCTCCAGTGCGGGCTCGTCCGCACGACCGAGCCGGTCTGACCGCTCAGCCGCGCAAGGCGTCGTCGCGCCACTCGACGCAGACGACCTCGCCCGCGAAGACGCGCTCCTCGCGTTGGCGCAGCTCGACCCGACGGATCTTGCCCGAGATCGTCTTGGGCAGGTCGAGAAACTCGATCCGGCGCAGACGCTGGAACGGCGCGAGCTTCTCACGGGCGTAGCGCAGGATGTCGAACGCGACCTCTTCGCCGGGCTCATACCCGGATGCCAGGACGACATAGGCCTTGGGCACGGCGAGGCGCAGCTCGTCGGGCGCGGGAACGACGGCGGCCTCGACGACCGCCGGATGCTCGATCAGCACGCTCTCGAGCTCGAACGGGCTGATCTTGTAGTCGGACGCCTTGAACACGTCGTCGGTGCGGCCGATGTAGGTGATGTTCCCGGTCTCGTCTCGCCGCGCGACGTCGCCCGTGTGGAACAGGCCGCCGGCGAACGCCTCGGCGTTCCGTTCGGGATCGCCGACGTAGCCCGACATGAGGTTCGTCGGCCGGTCGGTCAGGTCGATGCAGATCTCGCCCTCGTCGGCGCGCTCGCCCGTCAGCGGGTCGACGAGCACGACGGGGCAGCCGGGGAGCGGGCGCCCCATCGATCCGGGCACGAGCTGCTGGCCGGGCGTGTTCGCCACCACGGCGGTCATCTCGGTCTGCCCGTAGCCGTCGCGGATGCTGAGACCCCACGCCTGGCGCACGTGCGCGATCACCTCGGGGTTGAGCGGCTCACCCGCCGAGACCACCTCGCGCAGGGCACCGCGGCGACCCGTCAGATCGGCCTGGATCAGCATGCGCCAGACCGTGGGCGGTGCGCAGAACGTCGTGACACGGTCGCGTTCCAGCTCGGTGAGCAGCCGGTCGGCCGAGAAGCGCGAGTAGTTCAGCGCGAGCACGGTGGCCTCGGCGATCCACGGGGCGAAGAAGCAGCTCCACGCGTGCTTGGCCCACCCCGGCGAGCTGATGGCGAGGTGCACGTCGCCGGGCTGCAGCCCGAGCCAGTACATCGTGCTCAGATGCCCCACGGGGTACGACACCTGCGTGTGCTCGACGAGCTTCGGCTTCGAGGTGGTGCCCGAGGTGAAGTAGAGCAGCAGACGGTCGTCGGCGGTCGTCCCCGGGTGCGGCACGGGCGACGCGGGCGTGGCGAACGCCTCGTCGTAACGCCCCCAGCCGAGGTGGTCGCCGCCCACCACGATGCGGCCCACCTGAGCGGGCAGATCGTCGAACTTGGCGGCATCCGGGATCGCCGCGATCACGTGACGGATCGCGGCGCGCTCGACGCGATCCGCGAGGTCGGCCGAACCCATCGCCGTGGTCGTGGGGGCGATGACGCCGCCGAGCTTCATGATGGCGAGCATCGACTCCCACAGCTCGACCTGGTTGCCGAGCATCAGCAGCACGGCGTCGCCCCTTCGCACGCCTCGGGATGCCAGCCACGCGGCGACCTGGTCCGAGCGACGGGCGAGCTCGTCGAACGTGCGCTGGTCGTGGGTCTCGTCGTCGTCGACGACGATGAGCGCGGGACGATCGTTGCCGCGGGCCATCGGATCGAACCAGTCGATCGCCCAGTTGAAGGGCCCCTCGACCTCGGGCCAGGCGAACGACGCAGCCCGGTCGGCGTCGTCGCGGGCCGCCAGCAGCTCGTCACGTGCCGCGCGGTAGCGATCGGTGACGGATCCGTCGGTGCGGGTCATGCGGCTCCTTCGCGTGCGTCGCCGGTGTCGACGACGACACCGGTGCCCCGCCGGTCGGTCGGGAACGCGCGATGCGGAGCGAAGACGACGCTACCGCGAAAGGCCCCGGACGCGCGGGCGGGCACGCTCAGTCGCGCAGGCGCTGGACGAGATCGGCGATCTCGTCGAGATGGACGCGCATCGCCGCCTCGGCGGCATCCGGATCGCCGGCCCGCAGGGCGCGCAGCAGACGGGCATGACCGTCGTGCGAGAGGCGCCTCCCCTCTTCGGCCAGGTGCGAGAACAGGCGGGCCTCGACCGTCCACGACACGGTCAGCTCGCTGAGGGAGGCCAGCAGAGGATTGCGGGTGGCCGCAGCGATCGCCACGTGGAACGCCACGTCGAGACGCACCGAGCGTTCGACGTCGTGCACCTCGGCGGACTCGGCGAGCACGGCGGCGAGCGCATCGAGCTCGGTCTGGTCGATGCGCGTGGCCGCGAGGCGTGCGATCTGCGGCTCGACGACGGTGCGGAACTCGGCCGACGCCGCCGACACACCCTCGGCGTCGCGCTCGAGCGAGGCGAGCATCGCCGAGACGGGGACGCGGGACGCGACGCGGGTGCCGCTCCCCTGGCGTCGCTCGACGAGCCCGGCCGACTCGAGACGCAGCAGGGCCTCGCGCACCGCCGAGCGCGAGACCGCGAGCCGGCCGGCGAGCTCGCGCTCGGTGGCGAGACGGTCGCCGGGCTTCCAGACCCCCGCGACGATGAGCGCGCGCAGGCGCGACACGATCTCATCGTGCAGCGGACCGCCGCTCCGCTCGAGCGGAGCAAGTGCCGTGTGGTCGAGCATCGATCCTCCCCGTGTTCATCATCCCCGACCCCGGACGCGACAGGATTCAGATTGGTCAGACCGTAACGCCCCTGAAATCCGAGAAACCCTCACCCGAAATGGCTCGAACACAGAATTGGACCGACCAGATCATCAGGGCAGAGGAGCGATCATGGCAATTGGGCCGAGTCTCAGCGGCATCCGAGGCAGGGGAACAGTCGGGAAAGTGCTGCGGCACCCGGCGACGCTCATCGCCCTCGCCGCGGTGCTGGGCGTGCTCTTCGGCCTGATCGCCGGCGAGTGGGCGGGCAACCTCAAGTTCGTGGGCGACCTGTTCATCCGCCTGATCCAGATGGCGATCGTGCCGCTGGTCATGGCATCCGTCATCGTCGCGACCGGATCGATGACCGGCAACGGGATGGGACGCCTGGCCGGGCGCACGTTCGGCTGGATGATCGGCTTCTCGATCGTCGCGGCGCTGGTGGGCTGGGGACTCGCGGCGCTGTTCCAGCCGGGCGTCGGCATCGACTACTCGGGCACGATCGACCCGTCGCTGCAGAAGTCGGCCACCCCGACGTCGAGCTGGCAGGACACCGTGCTCGGCTTCGTCTCGACCAACATCTTCAACGCCATGTCGACCGCGAACATGCTGCCGATCATCGTGTTCTCGCTGCTGTTCGGCCTGGCGCTCAACGGATACGTGCGCGCGACCGGCAACCGGCTCGTGGTCACTCTGCTCGACCAGGTGCAGCAGGTGGTGCTCGGCATGATCCGCCTCGTCATGCGCATCGCCCCCATCGGCGTGTTCTGCCTGCTGGCCGCGCTCGCGGGCGACGTCGGGTTCGCGGTCGTCACGACCGCCCTGTCGTACCTGGGCGCGACGCTGTTGGGCGTGGTGATCGTGTCGGTGCTGTTCGTGATCGTCGTGGCCGCCCGCACCCGACTGAGCCCCTGGGCCCTGCCCGGCAAGCTCGCCGAGCAGACGATCATCGCCGTGACCACGACGAGCTCGGCCGTCACGTTCCCGACGGTGCTGAAGAACGCGGTCGAGAAGGTCGGCATCAGCCAGCGCGTGGCGAGCTTCACCCTCTCGGTCGGCCTGACGATGGGCTCGTACGGCGCGGTGCTCAACTACACGATCGTGATCCTGTTCCTCGCCCAGGCGGGGCGGGTCGAGCTGTCGCCGGGGCAGGTCGTGCTCGGCATGGCGCTGGCGATCATGCTGAACATGGGAACCATCACCGTCCCGGGCGGGTTCGCGGTCGCGGCGACGTTCCTCGCGACGTCGCTCGGACTGCCCCTGCAGGCGGTCGGCCTGCTGATCGCGGTGGACTGGTTCACCGGCATCTTCCGCACATTCCTCAACGTCAACGGCGACACCATGATCGCCATGCTCGTCGGCACCGCCACCGACGAGATCGATCGCGACGTCTACGCCGGCCGCAAGACGGTCACGGCCGAGACAGTCGACGAAGACGCGATGGCCGAGACGTTCGCCACCGCCGACCGCGCCGACTGAGGGCCGGGTGAGGTCGCGCGGCCGCGACGGCCGGTCTCGGGGCGTGGAGCCGCCGCGCCTCAGAGCGTCGCCGCGAGCGCACGCCCGACGGTGCGTCCGGTGAACAGGCACCCGCCGAGGAACGTGCCCTCGAGGGCGTTGTACCCGTGCGCACCGCCCCCGCCGAAGCCCGCGGCCTCGCCCGCGGCGAACAGCCCCGGAATCGGGCGGCCCGCGTGGTCGAGAGCCCGGCCCTGCAGGTCGGTCTGGATGCCGCCGAGCGTCTTGCGCGTCACGATCCACAGCCGCACCGCGATGAGCGGACCGTGCGCCGGATCGAGGATGCGATGCGGCGCGGCCGTGCGCACGAGGCGGTCGCCGAGAAAGCGTCGGCTGTTGCGGATGCCGATCGCCTGCGCGTCTTTGGAGTACGGATTGCGCATCTCGTTGTCGCGGGCGCGGATCTGCGCCTCCAGGTCGGCGGCATCGATCAGGCCGTCGCCGGTGAGCTCGTTCATCCCCCGCACGAGCTCGGCAAGCGTGTCGGCGACGACGAAGTCGGCGCCGTGGTCTTTGAACGCCTCGACCGGGCCCGCGGCGGCGCGCCCGAGCCGGCTCCGCACGAGCAGGCCGAGGTCGCGGCCGGTGATGTCGGGGTTCTGCTCCGACCCCGACAGCGCGAACTCCTTCTTGACGATGCTCTGGTCGAGAACGAACCACGAGTAGTCGTAGTCGGCGATGTCGGGCGTCGTCCGCAGGATCCGCAGCGTGCCGAGCGTGTCGTAGCCGGGCAGCCCGGGCGCCGGCAACCGCCGTCCGCGCGCGTCGAACCACATCGACGAGGGACCCGGCAGAATCCGGATGCCATGCCCCGGCCAGATGGCATCCCAGTTCTGCAGCCCCTCGGTGTAGTGCCACATGCGATCGCGGTTGACCAGCCGCACACCCTGACGCGCCGCGATGTCGAGCATGCGCCCGTCGACGTGGGCCGGGACGCCGGTGACCATGCGCCGCGGAGGGGTGCCGAGCCGCTCGGGCCACCAGGCGCGTACCCGGTCGTGGTCGCCGCCGATCCCGCCCGTCGCGAGCACGACGGCCTGCGCGGTGAGCGTGAACTCGCCGACCTCGTCGCGGTTCGACGCGACGCCGCGGGGCGCGTCGTCGGGTGCGAGCACGGCCCCGCGGACCCCCGTGACCTGCCCGCCGTCGAACACGAGCGCGTCGACACGATGGCGGAAGCGGAACGCCACGGCGCCCGTCGCGGCCGCCGCGCGGGCCTTGTCGGCGAAGGGCTCCGAGATGCCGGTGCCCGTTCCCCACGGCACGTGGAACCGCGGCACCGAGTTGCCGTGACCGCCGGCCGTCAGGTCGCCCCGTTCGGCCCATCCGACGATCGGGGTGAAGCGCACGCCCTGCTCGTGCAGCCAGCGCCGCTTCTCACCGGCGGCGAACTCGACGTAGGCCCGCCCCCACTTCTGCGCCCAGGCGTCTTCGGGCAGGTCGCCGTCGAGACGGTCCCATCCGGCCGACCCCTGCCAGTCCTGCCATGCGAGCTCGAACGAGTCCTTCACGCCCAGACGCCGTTGCATGGGCGAGTCGACCAAGAAGATGCCGCCGAACGACCAGAAGGCCTGCCCGCCCAGGTTCGCGGCGTTCTCCTGATCGACGATGAGCACGCGCTTGCCCGCTCGCACGAGCTCGTGCGAGGCGACGAGGCCCGAGAGTCCCCCGCCGACGATGATGACGTCTGCATCCATGGTCATCCCTTCCTGCGCCGACGGGCACCGCGCCTCCCTTCCTACACCCGGGGGCCCGCCGCGTCACCGGCGGGCATCACTGTGCAGGACCCGTGGGGCTGATGCATACGCCCGAGACCCACGGGGTCGCCGCGACACCACCGCTCCTGCACCCTCGCGCGCACCCGGCACTCCCCCACGCGCGCGCCCCGACACACGACGCCCCCCCGGACGCACGCCCCGGACGCACGAACGGCCCCGCCGGGTGGCGGGGCCGTTCGGAAGAGCACGACTACTCGCCGCGCGAGATCGCGATCATCTCGTCGCGGGGCACGACCTTGATGCGGGCACGCTCGTGCGGGGCGCCGAGAGCGACCTCGTGCTCGTCGAGACGGTGCCATCCGTCGAGGTCGGTCCACCGCACGCCGCGCTCGGCCAGCAGGGCGGGGATCGCCTCTTCTTCGGGGTGTGCGGGGCGCCACCATTCGGCCTGGTCGTTGATGACATGGCGCACGGTCTCCATCGCGTCCGACTTCGTGTGACCGATGAGGCCGACGGGGCCGCGCTTGATCCAGCCCGTCGCGTACACCCCGGGAAGGCGCTCGTTCGAGTCGCCCGCGAGCACCTGCCCCTCGTGGTTGGGGATCACGCCGTGGCGGTCGTCGAACGGCACGTCCTTGAGCGGCGAGCCGAAGTAGCCGACGGCGCGGTAGAGCGCCTGGATGGCGACCTCGCGGATCTCTCCCGTGCCCACGACCCCGCCCTCGGCGTCGGGAGCGGTGCGCTCGTACCGCAGTGCGGCGACGCGGCCGGCGTCGTCTTTCACGACCTCGAGCGGCTTGGCCCAGAAGTGCAGGTGCAGGCGGCGGGATGCCTCGCCCCCGGCGTCGTTCGCGCCCGGGCGCGTGCGCCACTCTTGCAGGACGCGGTCGATGACCTTGACCTGCTTGTTCGTCTGGATCGCCGTGAGCGAGGCCTCGTCGTAGTCGAAGTCCTCGTCGTAGACGACCATGTCGACGTCGCGCAGCTCGCCGAGCTCGCGCAGCTCGAGCGGCGTGAACTTCACCTGCGCGGGGCCGCGGCGGCCGAAGACGTGCACGTCGGTGACCGGCGACGCCTTGAGCACCCGGTAGACGTTGTCGGGGATCTCGGTGGGCAGCAGGTCGTCGGCGTGCTTGGCGAGCATCCGCGTGACGTCGAGCGCGACGTTGCCGTTGCCGATGACCGCGACCGACTCGGCGTCGAGCGGCCACTCGCGCGGCACGTCGGGGTGCCCGTCGAACCAGCTGACGAAGTCGGCCGCGCCGTACGACCCCTCGGCGTCGATACCGGGGATGTCGAGGTCGGCGTCGCGGATCGCGCCGGTCGAGAAGATGACGGCGTTGTAGTGCTTCTTGAGGTCGTCGAGGGTGATGTCCTCGCCGAAGCGCACGTTGCCGAAGATGCGGATGTCACCGCGGTCGAGCACCTCGCGCAGCGCCGTGACGACGCCCTTGATGCGCGGGTGGTCGGGGGCCACGCCGTAGCGCACGAGGCCGTAGGGGGCGGGGAGCTGTTCGAACAGGTCGATCGACACGTCGAACTGGCGCTCGGCCTTGAGCAGGATGTCGGCGGCATAGATGCCGGCCGGGCCGGCGCCGACGATCGCGAGACGCAGCTTCGTCATGGGTGTCCTCTCGATTCGGGATCGGGGGCGGAAGAGGGGGTCAGGCGGAACGGTCCGCGACGGCGCGGGCGAAGCGGGTGAGCGCCTCGCGCACCGCACCGTCGGGAAGCGGCGAGATCGCGTCGATCGCCTCCTGCGACCAGCGGTGGGCCAGGTCGAGGGTCTCGCGCGTGGTGTCGTGGTCGCGCAGCTCGGCGAGCGCGTCGTCGAGCACGGCAGGGTCTGCGCCGCCCGCGATGCGTTCCTGTCCGTCGTCGATGCGCGCGCGCAGATCGAGGGATGCCGCGTCGTCACGGTGCCCGAGAAGCAGATAGGGCATCGTGGGCACGCCGGCGCGCAGATCGGTGCCGGGCACCTTGCCGGTCTCGGAGGGGTCGGGAGAGAGATCGATCACGTCGTCGAGCAGCTGGAACGCGACGCCGGCCTTCTCGCCGAACACGATCATCGGCTCCTCGAACTCCTCGGGCGCGCCCGAGTAGATGATGCCGGACTGTGCGGCCGCGGCGATGAGCGAACCGGTCTTGTCGGCGAGCACCTGCAGGTAGAACGCCACGGGGTCGTCGCCTTCTTGCGGGCCGACCGTCTCGTGCATCTGACCCAGCACCAGGCGCTCGAACGTGTCGGCCTGCAGCTGGATGGCGCGCTCGCCGCGACGGGCCATGAGCTGGCTGGCCCGGGAGAACAGCAGGTCGCCGGTGAGGATGGCGATGTTGTTGCCCCACACCGTCTGGGCGCTCGGCACACCGCGGCGCTTGTCGGCGCCGTCCATGACGTCGTCGTGATAGAGCGAGCCGAGGTGCGTGAGCTCGAGCGCGGTGGCGACCTCGACGACCTCGGGCGTGGTGCCCCGGCCCAGTTGTGCCGTGAGGATCGCGAGCATCGGTCGCACGCGCTTGCCCCCCGCCTCGTAGAGGTAGCGGGCGGTGACGTCGGCGAGCCGGTCGGCGCTGCGCACCTCGCGCTCGAGGGTGCCCTCGACGAGGTCGAGACCGGCCTCGACGGTCGACAGCAGGCTGCGCGAACGCAGACCCGCGAAGATGCGGTCGCTCAGGCCCAGCTTGCCCGACAGGTGGGAACCGGCTGCGGACGGTCTCGGGGTCACCCGATCAGCCTAGCCTGGCGCGACGCCGTCACTCCGTGCCGTTACCCCCGTTGACACCGCGATGCAGCGCCACGATGCCGAACGACAGGTTGCGGTGGGCCACCTGCGACCAGCCGGCATCGCGCATCCAGGCGGCGAGCGTCGGCTGGTCGGGCCAGTCGCGGATCGACTCGTTCAGGTAGTCGTACGCCTCGGCGTTCGAGCTGACGGCCCGCGCCACGAGGGGGAGCACGCGGTCGTTGTAGAACCGGTAGAGGCCGTTGAAGGCGCGGGACGGCGGATGCGAGAACTCGCACACCACGATGCGTCCCCCGGGGCGCGTCACACGGCGTAACTCGCGCAGCGCGCGACGGGGGTCGTTGACGTTGCGCAGGCCGAACGACATGGTGACCGCGTCGAACTCGCCGTCGTCGAACGGCAGGTCGGTGGCATCCGCCTGCACGAACTCGAGGTTCGGGACGTCGCCGTGACGACGGCGCCCCTCGGCGATCATGCCGCGAGAGAAGTCGGCGGCGACCACGTGCGCCCCGCTCGGTACGAACGCCATCGACGAGGTTCCGGTGCCCGCCGCCAGGTCGAGGATGCGCTCGCCGCGCTGCGGCGCCACGGCCTTGAGCGTCGCGACGCGCCAGAAACGGTCGTTGCCGAGGCTGAGCACGGTGTTGGTGCGGTCGTAGGCCGCGGCGACCTGGTCGAACATGCCGCTGACCCGATGCGGGTCCTTGCCGAGATCGGCGCGATTGGGGTCGCTGGTCACGCGTCGAGTCTAGGCGGGCGCCGACCCCTCGGCCTCGGCGAGCACCGCCAGCCGCCGCAGCCACGGGCCGGTGACGTCGTCGCTGAACGGCGCCTCGAGGCCGCGCACGCGCCGTTCGAGGTCGAGGGCCACGGTCTCGAGGCGGTCGACGATCTCGACGGGGTATCCGTACCGCACGCGGTGCTCGTCCCACTCGTCGCGGTCGTCGATCCACGTGCCGGGTCCGTCGGTGCGGCGCACGACGTCGAGGTCCATGTCGACGCCGCCCGGCACGCCGTCTTCGCCCCACCCGGCGCCCCAGGCGAGGTCGATGTACACCGCGACGGGGTGCGGCGCGGCGTTGTGGGTGAACGCCCATTCGCCCGAGGCGGGCACGAGCATGACGTTCGGCTCGCGGCACACGAAGTCGCGGCCCGGGCGGACGCTGCGCCACCCCACCTGCTGACCGAACCAGTCGCCCCACTCGTCGGAGCCGAGGTACACGCTGTCCTGCTCCCAATGCGGCGAGCCGTCCCACTTGCGCCAGCGGAAGACGAGGCGCGTGCCGGGTGCGGGGCGGGAGGTCATGATCGCGAGTCTAGGCGGGGCCCCGGGGCCAGGGCGCGACGCCCGCATTACCCTGAGAGACGTGACCCGACCCGTGGATGACGTCGTGCCGCGCCTGCGCGTCGTCACGCGCGAGCTGCCGCCCATGGACGACGTGCTCGCCTACACCACCCCGTACGACCCCCTGTTCTGGAGCCGCCGCGGAGAGTCGCTGGCGGCGTTCGGCGACCTGCTGACGCTGCGCTACACCGGCGGCGGCCCGGGCGGCGCCTCGATCGCAGACCGGTGGCGCGCGATCGCCGCCGCCGCCGAGGTCGACGACCCCGTGGGCCTTCCGGGCACGGGGCTGCTGGCCTTCGGCTCGTTCGTGTTCGACGCCGCCTCGGCGCGCGAGAACGTGCTGCGCATTCCCGGCACGATCGTCGGGCGCCACGGCGGACGCGCCTGGATCACGCGCCTCGCGTTCGCCGACACCCCCGACGAGCCCGAGCCCGAGCTGCCTCCGCGCTCGCCGTTCGGCCCGCACTGGTCGGCGACGCTCGGTCCGGGTCGCATGACGGCCGAGGGATACCAGGATGCCGTCCGCCGCGCCGTCGAGATCATCGGCACCGGCGAGGTGGGCAAGGTGGTCATCGCGCGCGACCTCACCGGGACGATCCCCGCGGGCTCCGACCTGCGGCGTCTCGTGCGCTCGCTGCTCGAGGGGTACCCGGACTGCTGGGTGTTCGCGGTCGACGGTCTGATCGGGGCGAGCCCCGAGACGCTCGTCACGGTCTCGGGGGGCACCGTCACGGCGCGCGTGCTCGCGGGGACGGCGGCCCGCGGCGGCGACGCCGACACCGATGTGGCGGCGTCCATCGCCCTCTCCGAGAGCACGAAAGACCAGGCCGAGCACCGGTTCGCGGTGCAGAGCGTGCTCGCCGCCCTGCGCCCGCACACCTCGGCTCTCGCGGCCGCCGAGCAGCCGTTCACGCTGAAGCTGCCGAACGTGTGGCACCTCGCCACCGATGTCGAGGGCGAGCTGTCGGACGACGCGTCGGCGCTCGACCTCGTCGGCGTGCTGCACCCGACCGCGGCGGTGGCCGGAACCCCGACCGCGGCGGCGGTCGAGGTGATCCGACGGCTCGAGCCGTTCGACCGCGGCCGCTACGCGGGTGCCGTCGGCTGGATCGACGCCTCGGGCGACGGCGAGTGGGCGATCGCGCTGCGCTGCGCGCAGATCGACCGCTCGGCGCCCTCGTCGCCGACGGCCCCGATCACCGCATACGCGGGCGCCGGCATCGTCGCCGACAGCGTCGCCGAGTCGGAGCTGCTCGAGACCCGGGTCAAGTTCCGCCCCATCGTCGACGCGCTCGCCTGACCCGCGCCGCGGGCGTCTCGGCGTCGCCCGTCACGACGTCGCGACGCGGCATCCGAGGCTCGCCCGGCGCCGTGGCGCTCGGACGCTCACCGCGGCAGGGGCACCTCGATGAGCTGGCGCCCGCCGGACGGGGCCGTCAGCACCTGGTCGAGCGCGACGCGCGTGGTCACGCGGTGGTACTCCCAGCCGAACGCCAGCGCCAGCTGCTCGAGACGCGCCGTGTGGGGGGTGTACTGCACGCGTTCGAGCGCCTCGGCACCGGCGACGGATGCCACCTCGAGACCGTCGAAGATCGTGCCGCCGCCGTCGTTGCCCACGACGACCTGCAGACGCGGCTCGCGCTCACCGGGCGGCAGCATCAGCGCGCCCATGTCGTGCAGGAACGCGAGGTCTCCGAGCAGCACCCGGGTGACGCCGGGGCGCGCGTCGGTCTGGCTGGCCAGGGCGATCCCGGTCGCCGTCGCGATGGTGCCGTCGATGCCGGCGAGGCCGCGGTTGGAGTGCACCGCCACCTTCTTGCCGGCCAGGACGTCGTCGGCCACGCGCACCAGACGCGACGACCCGAACATCAGGCGGTCGTGCGGCCACGTCGCCCGCCACAGGGCGTCGACGAGCAGGGCGCGGTCGACGGGCGCGCGCATCACCTCGACCTCGGCGTTGATCGCCCCGAGCCGCTCGTGCGGCACGGCCGACGCGAGTCCGTCGGCATCGGGCGCCGGCGGCGACAGGTCGATCAGCGCGTCACGGGACGCCCGCATCCACGCGTCCAGCCAGGCACGATCGACGTCTCCCGCGGCCACGCGCACCGCGTCGACGGCCTCGGTCGCCCCGTTGAGGTTCACCGGCTCGCCCGGCCCGCGGACGGCGATCACCTCGATGTCGTCGCGCGACAGCAGCCGCGCCACCTCACGGCTCAGCGTGGGGTGGCCGAACACGATGACCCGTTCGATGCGACCGCCCCGCTCGGGGTCGCTTAAGAGTCGCCGGTACCCGTGGACCACCTGGCGCCCGAACCGCGCACCGCTGACGATCTCGGCGACGAGCGGGAAGCCGCCGCGGTGCGCGACGTCTTCGGCGACCGGGCCGGCATCGGCGCCGGCCACCACGATCGTGCGGGGACCGAGCGGGACGGCGCGGGCATCCTCGGGCTCGGCGGGCACGTCGGCGACGCCGATGCCCCCGCCGCCCTGATAGAGCGCGCCCGAGACCTCGGCATCCGGGTCGATCTCGTCGACCGGCGTCGCCCGCCGCGACGCCGCCGAGAGCAGCCACCGAGGCGTCGGGCCGGCGAGCGGCTCGCGGAACGGCAGGTTCAGGTGCACCGGACCGGCGGACCGGGTGCCCTCTCCGAGCGCTGCGGCGAGGGCGGTCGCGGCGAGCGCGTCGGCCACGAGGGTGGTGGGGGCGTCGCCCTCGTCGTCGACCTCGCCCGGCACGGGCAGCTCGGCCTCGAACCGCACCGCCGCACGGAACAGCCCCGGCTGCCGTGTCGTCTGGTTCGCGCCGACGCCGCGCAGCTCGGGCGGCCGGTCGGCCGTGAGCAGCAGCATCGGCACGCCGGCGTGATGGGCCTCGAGAGCGGCGGGCAGCAGGTTGGCCACGGCCGTGCCCGAGGTGCAGATCACGGCGGCGGGCACGTGCGTCTCACGGCCGATGCCCAGCGCGGTGAACCCCGCCACACGCTCGTCGATGCGCACGTGCAGCTCGACCAGTCCCGCGCGTTCGAGCTCGGCCGCCACCAGGGCGAGCGCCTGCGAGCGCGAGCCGGGGCTCACCACCAGGTGACGCACGCCGCGCGACACGAGTCCGGCCAGGATGGCGGCGGCGGCGTCGGTCGCGGGGGCGGCTGGGCGCGCCGGACGAGAGGTTCGGTCCACGGGTCAGCCGATGGCGCGGCCACGCGGGTCGTCGTCGGTGCCCGGGTCGTCGGTGCGGGGAGAACGCGGGTCTTCGGCCTCGGAGTCGAGGCGGGCGAGCTCTTCTTCGAGCTGGCGGATGCGCTCGTCCTGCTCGGCACGTGCCGTCGCCGACATGCGTCCCAAGAACTCGGGGTCGTCGTCGGGCGCACGGCGCAGCACGACCGCGTCACCCCGACGGCCCCGGCCGATGAAGAACCACAGGATGCCGCCGAGCACCGGCAGCACGATCACGATGACCATCCACGCGGGCTTGCTCACCCCGCGGTGCCGCGACGCCGGCTGCACGGCGCAGTCGACGATCGTGTAGACCCAGAAGGCGGTCGCCACGAGCGCCAGTACCAGCAACAGCCGTGCCATGCCCCAATCCTACGTGCGCGGCGATGCGCGGGATCTGGGGGCGACGGCGCGACGAGACCGGCCCGCGGGGCGGGACGTCGCGGCATCCGCCGCTCGGCCCCACGGCGGGTGCGCAGGGAGCCCGCCGTAGACTGGGACGATGCGTGCACGGTCCGCCCTCGTCTACACGGTGCTGCGTCTGCTCGCCTTCCTGGTGCCGCTCGGCATCCTGCTGCTGTTCCCGGTGTTCCGGGAGCTGCCTCTGGTCGCCGCGATCTTCGCCGCCCTCATCGGGCTGAGCCTGTCGCTGCTGTTCCTGCGGCGTCCTCTCGACCGCGTCACCGGAGGGCTCGCCGAGCGCCGGGCCGCGCGTGCCGCCGAGGGCCGATCGCGCCGGTCGGGCGCCGAGGCCGACGCCGATCTCGAGGACGCCGTCGTCGATGCCGCGACGAGCGCGGATGCCGCGCCCGAACGCCCCGCGGCACCCGCCTCGACCGATGCCGCGTCGGACGCCGAGGCCCCCGCCGAGGCGCAGGCCCCCGAAGCGGCCGGCCCCTCACCAGCGGCCGACGACACATCGGGCACCGCCCCGGTCGCACGGTCCGCGGAGGGCGGGCCCGCCCGCTGATCAGGCGACGAACGCCCAGAGCAGCACGGCGCCGTACGCGACCGAGGTGAAGCTCGTCACCTGCAGCGCCGTGACGAGCTCGCGCGGCGCACGGTAGGTCCACACGATGAGGATCGCCGACAGTCCGCCGAGCAGCGCCAGGAACGTCAGCCACGCGACGGGGTACACGAGCGCGAGAAAGGCCGAGATCGCGAACGGCGCGAGCACGAACAACGTGAAGAGCACCTGGGTCGCACGGCGCCCGATGAGCACCGAGAGGGTACGCTTGCCCGCGCGGCGGTCCTGGTCGATGTCGCGCAGGTTGTTCGCCAGCAGCACCGCGCACGCCAGCAGCCCCGCCGCGACCGCGCCGAACCACGCCTCTTGAGGAAGGCTCTGCACCTGCACCCAGGTCGTGCCGAGCGTCGCCACGAGGCCGAAGAACACGAAGACGAACAGCTCGCCCATCGCGTTGTAGCCGTAGGGGCGCTTGCCCCCGGTGTAGAGCCAGGCCGCGGCGATGCACGCGGCGCCGACCAGCAGCAGCCACCACTGCCCGGTGCGGACGACGACGGCGAGGCCCACGAGGGCAGCGACCCCGAAGAACGACAACGCGACGATCAGCACCGTCTTCGGACGCGCCTTGCCCGCGCCCGTCAATCGTGCAGGCCCGACCCGCACGTCGTCGGTGCCCCGCACCCCGTCGCTGTAGTCGTTGGCGTAGTTGACGCCGATCTGCAGCGCGAAGGCGACGACCAGGCACGCGAGCGCGATCACCCCGTGCAGGTCGTCGTCGACGAGCGTCGCGGCGCCCGTGCCGATCAGCACCGGCGTGATCGACAGCGGCAGCGTGCGCAGCCGTGCCGCGCCGACCCAGTCGCGCGCGGTCGCCGGGGTCACGGCCCGGGTCGCGCGCGCGTTCTGCGGGTTGCCGCCGGAGCGGCGACGGGACGGGTGCGATCGCTTACGGGACTGTGCTGCCACGAGGGGTCATCCTACGGCCGACGGGCCAGCATCTCTCTCAGCGCCGCCCGGTCGGGCTTGCCCGAGCTCAGCGCGGGCAGCTCGTCGACCGCGACGACCCGGGCCGGACGCGCCACGGGGCCGACCGCGTCCGCGACCGCCGCGCGCACCCGCGCGAGCACGGCGTCCGCCTCGGCGGCGCCGATGCCGGGCACGACGACCGCCGAGCCCTGGCCCCACGTCTCGTCGTCGATCGGCACGACGACCGCCGACTCGAGACCCCGGATGCCGCGCACCGCCGCCTCGACACGGTCGAGCGACACGTTGACCCCGCCCGACACGATCACGTTGTCGAGGCGCCCCGTGACCCGCAGCACCCCGTCGACGATCTCGCCGCCGTCGCCCGTGCGGTACCACCGCCGACCCGCGGCGTCGGTCTCGAAGGCCGCCGCGGTGCGGACCGGGTCGCCGAGATACCCGTCTGCCAGGACGGCGCCGGTGAGACGCACCTCTCGTCCGACGATCGACACGTCGACGCCGTCGAGCGGCACGCCGTCGTACACGCACCCGCCGCTCGTCTCGGTGGAGCCGTAGGTGCGCACGAGGCGCACGCCCGCCGCCTCGGCCCGGTGCCGCACCGACGGGGCCAGGGCCTGCCCGCCGATGAGGATGCGCTCGAACGAACGCAGCGCCTGGCCCACCGTCGGGTCGTGCTCGGCGGCGTCGAGCAGACGCTGCAGCTGCGCCGGGACGAGCGAGGTGTAGGTCGGCACACGCGCGCCGTTCTCGTGCGAGGCCATGCCCAGGGCTGCGGCCGCGAACGGCTCGGCGCGGAACGGCCCGGCCACGACCGCCGGCTCTCGTCCGGCCATGAGCGCGCGCACGAGCACCTGCACACCCGCGACGTAGGTCGCCGGCACCGCGAGCAGCCAGGCGCCCTCGCCGATGCGCGCCGACGTCGCGAACGCGCTCGCCATCAGGGCGTTGCGGCCGATCGCGACGGACTTCGGCACCCCCGTCGACCCCGAGGTCGTCACCACCGCGGCCGTTCCCGCCGGCACCTCGTCGGGCAGGTCGGCCGCGGTGCCGAGGGCGACGGCCGGACCGGCCCCGAGCACCGCGCCGCGCAGGGCGCGGAGCACGTCGCGGGGATCGTCGGATGCCGCGCGCTCGAGCCTCATGAGCCGGCGGGCGGGCGGCATCCGGCGATCAGAAGTGCCACGGCACCCCCGACCAGTCGGGCTCGCGCTTCTGCAGGAACGAGTCGCGCCCCTCGGCGGCCTCGTCGGTGCCGTACGCCAGACGCGTGGCCTCGCCGGCGAACAGCTGCTGGCCGACGAGGCCGTCGTCGACCGCGTTGAAGGCGTACTTGAGCATGCGGATCGCCGTCGGCGACTTCGTCAGGATGGTCCGCGCCATCGCGAGGGCCTCGCGCTCGAGCTCGGCGTGCGGGACGACGCGGTTGACCGCGCCCAGCTCGTAGGCGCGCTGCGCCGAGTACTCCTCGGCGAGGAAGAAGACCTCGCGCGCGAACTTCTGCCCGATCTGGCGGGCGAAGTACGCCGAGCCGTACCCGGCGTCGAACGAGCCCACGTCGGCGTCGGTCTGCTTGAACCGGCCGTGCTCGGCACTGGCGATCGACAGGTCGCACACGACGTTCAGCGAGTGCCCGCCGCCGGCAGCCCACCCCGGGACGACCGCGATGACGACCTTGGGCATGAAGCGGATGAGCCGCTGCACCTCGAGGATGTGCAGCCGCCCCGCTCGCGCCGGGTCGGCCACCGCCGTCTCGTCGTCGGAGTACTTGTAGCCGTCCCGGCCGCGGATGCGCTGGTCGCCGCCCGAGCAGAACGCCCATCCGCCGTCTTTCGGGCTGGGCCCGTTGCCCGTGAGCAGCACGACCCCGATGCGGGGGTCCTGCCGCGCGAGGTCGAGGGCCGTGTAGAGCTCGTCGACCGTGTGCGGGCGGAACGCGTTGCGCACCTCGGGGCGATCGAACGCGATCCGGGCGATGCGCCCGTCATGGGTGACGTGCGCGGTGATGTCGGTGTAGCGCTCGGCGCCGGGCGCGAGGGCCCACTCGGCGGGGTCGAAGATCGCGGATACGGTCACCGATCAGCCGTTCTTCGCGTCGCGCCAGGACAGCCAGCGCTCGATGAGCGAGTAGTCCCAGTCGGGCCCTCCGAACCCGAGCGTGAACAGACGGGTGCCGGCGTCGAACAGGGCGTCGGCATCGGACTCGTCGCGGTCCTTCAGCTCGTTCGAGACGACGAGGGTCGACAGGTCGCGCTGCTCGGTCTCGGCCCAGCGCTCGATGACGCCGAGCTTGTGCGGCAGCTCGTCGGGCGTGACGAAGCTGTGCCAGATGTCGGCGTGACGGGCCACGATGCGCAGGGTCTTCTGCTCGCCCTTGCCCCCGATCATCACGGGGATCTTGCGGGTCGGCGCCGGGTTGAGCTTGCCCCACCGGTCGACGATCCGGTCGAGATCGGCGGCGAGCGCGTTCAGGCGCGAGCCGGCCGTGCCGAACTCGTAGCCGTACTCGTCGTAGTCGCGCTGGAACCAGCCCGAGCCGGTGCCGAAGATGAAGCGGCCGGTGTCGCCGCCCTTCTTGCTGATGTGGTCGACCGTGCGCGCCATGTCGGCCTGCAGGTCGGCGTTGCGATAGCTGTTGCAGTTGACCAGGGCGCCGAACTCCACGCGCTCGGTCTGCTCGGCCCACGCGGCGAGCATCGTCCACGACTCGAAGTGCTCGCCGTCGGGGTCGCCGAACAGGGGGTAGAAGTGGTCCCAGTTGAAGAGGATGTCGACGCCCATCTCCTCGAGACGGACGACGGCATCGCGGATGTCGGAGTACTGCACGTGCTGCGGCTGGATCTGGATGCCGAGCCGGACCGGGGTGTCGAAGAGCATGGCGCCAGCCTATTCCCGACCCCGGTCGCGAGGGCGGTGGACTCGGATCGTCAACGGGTCTAGCGTGGATTGCCCGACGATCGGAGCAGACAGTGACGAAGAAGCCGTCGATGCTCTCCCGCATTTGTCACTACCTCGTCGGAGCACCGCCCTCGCACGAGCAGTCCGAGACGGCACGGGAGTCGCTCCTGCGTCAGCGCAGCCTCGAGACGTATAGCGGTGAGCAGCACAGGTTCTGGAGCGGTGCCGGGACGTCGGGCGGCGGGACGAGCTGAGGCCGCGCGTGGGTCGATGATGAGACCATGACGTCCGCACCGCTCCCCCCGCTCGACGACATCCTCGCCACAGCTCGCGTGGTGGCGCTCCCGCTCGTGACGCGTTTCCGCGGCGTCGAGACGCGCGAGGCGGTGGTGTTCGAGGGGCCGCAGGGCTGGACCGAGTTCTCGCCCTTCGTCGAGTATCCCGACGGCGAGGCGGCGACGTGGCTCGCCGCGGCGATCGACTTCGGCTGGACGACGCCTCCGCCGTCGCAGCGCGACACGGTTCGCGTGAACGCCACGGTGCCCGCGGTGCCGGCCGGGCGGGTGGCATCCGTTCTCGCCCGGTACGACGGATGCCGCACCGTCAAGGTGAAGGTCGCCGAGGCGGGCCAGACGCTCGTCGACGACGTGGAGCGTGTGCGCGAGGTGCGCGGGATCCTCGGCCCCGAGGGGCGCGTGCGAGTGGACGCGAACGGGGCGTGGACGGTCGACGAGGCCGAGCGCGCGGTGCACGCCCTCGCCGAGTTCGACCTCGAGTACGTCGAGCAGCCGTGCGCGAGCGTCGACGAGCTGGCTCAGCTTCGCGAACGCATCGCCTACCTCGACATCGCCGTCGCCGCCGACGAGAGCGTGCGCAAGGCCGACGACCCCCTGCGGGTCGCCCGCGCGGGGGCGGCCGATCTGCTGATCGTGAAGGCCCAGCCGCTCGGGGGCGTGCACCGGGCACTCGCCCTGGTCGCCGAGGCCGGGCTGCCGGCCGTCGTGTCGAGCGCGCTCGACTCGTCGGTCGGCCTGTCGATGGGCGTCGCCCTCGCCGCCGCGCTGCCCGACCTCGACTACGACTGCGGCCTGGGCACGGCGTCGCTGTTCACCGTCGACGTCGTCGACGACGCGCTCACCGCGCGCGGCGGCGTGCTGCCGACCTCGCGGCCCTCGCCGACGTCGGGCGAGCTCGACCGCGTCGCGGCGTCGCCCGAGCGGCGGGCATGGTGGCTCGACCGCCTGGCCCGCTGCCACATGCTGCTGTCGGTGTGACGGTCAGCCCAGCAGCAGCGGCACCAGCCGGGCCAGACGCGCCTCGAGCTCGCCGCGCACGGCCCCGGCCTCTTGCCCCGTCATGATCAGCCGCTCGCTCGACGAGATCCACGCCGACAGCAGCAGCTCGGTCGCCTCGTCGGCCGGCACGCGCAGGGGCAGGCCGCTGCGCTCGGCGATGTCGAGCACGAGCTGGCTGACGCCGGAGGCCAGCCCCTCGTGCAGCGCGAGGTAGGCCCGGGCGAGGTCGCTGCTGCGCAGCGCCTGCACGCGCAGCTCGGCGTTCAGCAGCACGTCGAGGCGGTCGTTGCCCGCGACCTCGAGCACCTCGCGCACGAAACGCAGCGCCTGGTCGGGGGTCGTGAGGTCGCGGGACTCGATCGCGTGCACGCGCGCGCGGACCGCGGCGATCGTCGTCTGGGCCGAGCGGCCGCACAGGGCCAGGAGCAGCTCTTCTTTCGACGCGAAGTTGGAGTAGAAGGCACCGCGGGTGAAGCCGGCCCGCTCCGAGACCGCCTCGACCGAGGCCGCGTCGATGCCGATCTCGGCGAACACCGTCGCCGCGGCATCCATGAGCCGCGTACGCGTGTTCTCGCGTCTGCGTGACGGCGCCGCCGTATCGGTCACTCGTGCCTCCTGCGTTTCACACCCGGGATCCAGGTTTCGGGCCCCCATTCTCCCCTACGATACATTGGTGTATCCGATACGGTGATGTATCGACCCGTCCGTCGAACGTGGGAGCCGCCGTGTCCACTTTTCTGTACACCCTGGGTCGTTGGTCGTACCGCCACCCGTGGCGGGTGCTGACCGGCTGGGTGCTGATCCTCGTGCTCGCCGGCGGCGGCGTCGCCCTGTTCGCCAAGGGCACCGACAACACCTTCGCGATCCCCGGCACCGAGTCGCAGGCCGGCCTCGAGATGCTCGACCGCACGTTTCCCCAGGTCAGCGGAGCGAGCGCACAGATCGTCGTCGTCGCGGCCGACGGCTCCACGGTGCGCGACCAGGGCTATCGGAACGCCATCGGCACGGCCGTGGCCGACATCGGCCGGCTCGACGCCGTCGAGGCCGTCACCGATCCGTTCGACGCCCAGATCGCCGGGGGCATCTCGGACGACGCGCGCGCCGCGATCATCCGGATCCAGTTCACGGGCGAGGCCACCGCCGTCCCCGCCGCGACGAAGGACGCCCTGCGCGACGCGACGACCGCGCTCGGCGCCGCCCTGCCCGCCGGGTCCCAGGCCGTGCTCGGCGGCCAGCTGTTCGCCACCGAGATCCCGGGCGCCTCGGTGACCGAGCTCATCGGAGTGATCGTCGCCGCCCTCGTGCTCATGGTGACGTTCCGGTCGTTCCTCGTCGCCGGGATGCCGCTCGGCACCGCCCTGCTCGGCGTCGCCCTCTCGGTGGCTCTCATCTTCATCGCGACCGGGTTCGCGACCGTCTCGTCGACCACGCCGCTGCTCGCAGTCATGCTGGGGCTCGCGGTCGGCATCGACTACGCCCTGTTCATCGTGTCGCGACATCAGGACCAGACCCGGGGCGGCATGGACCCCGAGGAGTCCACCGCGCGGGCGGTCGGCACGGCCGGGTCGGCCGTAGTGTTCGCCGGCATCACGGTGCTCATCGCGCTCATCGGCCTCGGCTTCGCCGGCATCCCTTTCCTGACGACCATGGGCGTCGCCGCCTCGGTCGCCGTCGCGATCGCCGTCTGCATCGGCCTGACCCTCACCCCCGCGTTCCTCGGCTTCGCGAAGGGGCACGTCATCGGCTGGCGCCGCCGGGCGAAGGCCCCGGATGCCGCCCACCCCCGCCGCGGCCCGGCTCAGCGCTGGATCGGCCTGGTCACACGGCATCCGCTCGTCTCGGGCGGAGCGGTGATCGCGCTGCTCGGGGTCGCGGCGATCCCGGCGAGCAGCCTGGCGCTGACCCTGCCGAACGCGGGGCAGCTGCCCCCGGGCGACGAGGCGCGCGTGGCGTACGAGCTGACCGACGAGCACTTCGGCCCCGGGGCGAACGGCCCGCTCATCATGACCGGCACGATCGTCACCTCGAACGACCCGGTGAAGCTCATGAAAGACATCGGCGACGAGATCGCCAAGATCCCCGGCGTCGCCGAGGTGGCGCTCGCCACCCCCAACCAGACGGCCGACACGGGCATCGTGCAGATCGTGCCGTCGACCGCGCCCGACGACCCCCGCACGGCCGACCTCGTGCGCGAGCTGCGCTCCCAGGAGGGACGCCTGTACGACCAGTTCGGCGTGCACCTGCTGGTCACCGGCTACACCGCCGTCACGATCGACATCTCGGATCAGCTGGGAGCGGCGCTGCTGCCGTTCGGCGTCTTCGTCGTCGGGCTGTCGCTGATCCTGCTGATGATCGTGTTCCGATCGATCTGGGTGCCGCTCACCGCCGCCGGCGGCTACCTGCTGTCGGTCGCCGCCTCGTTCGGCGTCGTGGCCGCCGTCTTCGAATGGGGCTGGTTCGCCGACGCGCTGCACGTGGCGAAGGTCGGTCCGATCATCAGCTTCATGCCCATCGTGGTCATGGGCGTGCTCTTCGGCCTGGCGATGGACTACCAGGTCTTCCTCGTCTCGCGCATGCGCGAGGACTACGTGCACGCCGACCGCGACGGGCGCACCCCGAGAGAGGTCGCCCTGGGCGCGGTGCGCAGCGGGTTCATGGGGTCGGCGCGCGTCGTCGTGGCGGCGGCCGTGATCATGTTCTCGGTGTTCGTCGCGTTCGTGCCCGAGGGCGATTCGAGCCTCAAGCCGATCGCGCTCGGTCTGGCCGTCGGCGTCGCCGTCGACGCGTTCCTCGTGCGCATGACCCTGATCCCGGCCATCCTCGCGCTCCTCGGGGCGAAGGCGTGGTGGATGCCCCGCTGGCTCGACCGCGCGCTCCCGCACCTCGACGTCGAGGGCGAGGCCGTCGAGCGCGAGATCGGCCTGGCCGGCTGGCCGGCCGAGCCCGCCGCCCTCGCCGCCGACGGCCTGACCGCTCCGCGGGCCGGTGCCCACGAGCCGCCCGTCTTCGCCGACGTGTCGCTGCGCGTGCCCGAGGGCGGCACGCTCCTCGTGACCGGAGAGGCCCGCGTCACCCGCGCGCTGCTGCTGACGCTGGCCGGACGCCTGCCCGCCGACTCGGGCCGGCTGCGGGTGCTCGGGATGCTGCTGCCCGAGCGCGGAAGGGCGGTGCGCGCCCGCACGGGCATCGCGCTGCTCGGCGACGGCGACGACCCCGTCGACGACGTCTCCGCGGCGGCACGCGGCGGCGCGCGACTGGTCGTGCTCGCCGACGTCGACACGCTCGACGCCGACCGCCGGTCGGCCGTGGCCCACACGTTGCGCCTGGCCGCCCACCCCGACGCGCCCCCGACGCTCGTGGTCTCGGCGCGCGACGAGGGCCGGGCGCTCGCGCTGCTCGCCGAAGCCGGCCGCGCCGAGGTCTCTTCGCTGGCCCTCGCGACCCCGCCACGGCCCGACGCCCCCTCCGACTCCCCCGCAACGATCTCCGAGGTGTTCGCATGACCGTCCCCGTCGAGCGCTCGCGCAGCCGCCGCCCCGTCACCTGGCTGACCCTCGTCGGTGTGCTCCTGCTCCCCGCCGTCATCGGCGGCATCCTGGTGACCGCGCTCTACGACCCGACCGATCGCCTCGACAACATCCGCGCCGCCATCGTCAACGACGACAAGGCCGTCGAGCTCAACGGCCAGCAGGTGCCGCTGGGGCGGCAGCTGACCGGTGGGCTGGTCACGGGCGCCTCCGACCAGCCCAGCAACATCGACTGGGTGATCTCCAACGACGACGACGCGGCGAAGGGCCTCGCCGACGGCACCTACACCGCCGTCGTCACGATCCCCGAGAACTTCTCGTCGGCGGCCCTGTCGACGCGGCCGGGAGAGACCCCCGAGAAGGCCACCATCGGCGTCTCGACGGCGCCCGACGCCCGCGTCGTCGACGGCGCGATCACCGCGCAGCTGGCATCCACGGCCTCATCGGTGTTCGGCAGCACGCTGTCGTCGCAGTACCTGCAGAACGTCTTCCTCGGCTTCACGTCGCTGCACGACCAGCTCGGCAGCGCGGCGAGCGGCGCGCACCAGCTGGCCGACGGGGCCGGGCAGGCCGCGACCGGTGCCGGCGCGCTGCGTGACGGGCTGGGGTCGCTCGCCGACGGCGCCGCGCAGCTCTCGTCGGGCGCCGGTCAGCTGACCGGCGGAGCCGACCAGCTCGCGAACGGCGCCGCACAGCTCTCGACCGGGGCGACACAGCTCGCCGCCGGCACGCGCACGGCCGCCGACGGCAGCGGCACGCTCGCCGCGGGCCTCGACCAGGTCGCCGCGGGCAACCAGCAGCTCGCCAACAAGGTGGGCGCCGCTGCCCAGGCGATCCCGCCGGGCTTCGCCACGGCCGCGAGCGATCTGTCGGCGGCCGCCCCCGGTGTCGACACGGCGCTCACCGACGCCGCCGCAGCCCTGCAGAAGGCGGCCGACTCGTGCCAGCCGAGCACCGACCAGCGCTGCACCGACCTGCGCACCGCCTCCAACCGGGCCAACGCGGCGCTGCCCAAGGCGCAGAGCCTCGTCACGAACATCGGCGCGCTCGCCGGCGGCGCCGCGCAGCTGCCCGCGGGCCTCGGCGAGATCGCGAAGGCCAACGCGCAGCTCGCCGCCGCGGCGAACGGCCTGGCCGACGGCGCCCGGCAGTCGCAGTCCGGCCTCACGACCATCGCCGAAGGCATCGACGGCGTCGCGAACGGGGCCAACGGCCTCGCCGACGGGGCGCGCCGACTCAGCACCGGATCGCAGGGGATCGCCTCGGGCGCCTCGAAGCTCGCGACGGGGGCCGAGGGCGCCGAGACCGGCGCCGCCCAGCTGACCGACGGCGTGGGGCAGGTGGCATCCGGCACCTCGTCGCTCGCCGACGGACTCGACAAGGCCGTCGCGGCACTGCCGACCTACACCGACGCGCAGGCGTCGAGCCTCGCCGACGTCGTCGCCGACCCCGTCGCGGCCACCGGCACGAGCGACTCGCTCTTCGGCACGGCGGCGGTCCCCCTGCTCGCGATGGCCGTGCTGTGGTTCGGCGGGCTCGCGTCGTTCATCGCCTTCCAGGCCGTCTCGGCACGCGCTCTGGTCAGCCGCCGCCCGTCGGCGCTCGTCGCCCTGCGCGGCTTCGCGCCGGCGGCGGTCGTCGGGGCGGTGCAGGGCCTGCTCGTGGCGGGGGTGGTGCAGGTGGCATCCCGGTTCGACGTGGGCGAATGGGCGCTCTTCGCCCTCGTGAGCGTCGCGGCGGGCGTCGCGTTCGCCGCGGTGCACCAGGGCCTCGTCGCCGTCTTCGGCGGCGCCGGACGCTGGATCGCCGCGATCGTCGGCGCCCTCGCCCTGGCCACGAGCATCGTCTCGACCGTGCCCCCGGCCCTGGCGGGCGTGGCGTCGCTGATGCCCACCTCACCCGCCTACAGCGCGATGCTGGGCGCACTCTCGTCATCGGGCGGCGTCGGCGCCGGCATCGCCGCGCTCGCCGTGTGGGGCGCACTGTCGCTGGTGGTCACGACGCTCGTGGTCGTCCGCCGGCGCACCACCACCGTCCGCGCCGCGACCGCGGCCGCGTAGGCGACGGGGAGGACCGCGGAGGCGACCACGCCCCGCCGCCACGCGGAGCGTCGCCGGCACGCCCGACCGCGTGTCCCCGACGCTCAGGCCGAACGCCCGGCTCGGCACGCATCCACACCGCAGGCCCGAGCGTCCGGGACCGGCGTCGGCCGTCGCGAGCGCGGCGCGGGTCAGGTCGTGAGGCCCGAGTAGGCGTGCAGGCCCTTGAAGAACACGTTCACGATGGTGAAGTTGAACAGCACCGCGGTGAAGCCGATGATCGAGAGCCACGCCGAGCGCGTGCCGCGCCAGCCGCGCGTGGCGCGAGCGTGGATGTAGCCGGCGTAGAGCACCCAGATCACGAACGTCCAGACCTCTTTGGTGTCGAAGCCCCAGAAACGGCCCCACGCGTCGTTCGCCCAGATCGACCCGGCGATCAGGGTGAAGGTCCAGAAGATGAAGCCGACGATCGCGAAGCGGTACGCGAGCGACTCGAGGGCGTCGGCGGCGGGCAGCGTGCGCAAGAAGCTGCGGCGCACCCGGGCGTCGTCGGCGGCGCCCACGAGCTTGCGCTCACGGCGCGACTGCATCAGCTGCACGACCGAGAGCCCGAACGCCAGCGCGAACAGCGCGGTCGCGAGGCTCGCGACGAAGACATGGATGACGAGCCATACCGACTTGAGCGGATCGGCGAGCGGCGACACCTCGACGTGGAAGGCCAGGGTCGCACCGCCCAGCAGCACGACGGCGAGGCCGGTGATGAACGCGCCGAGGAAGCGCAGGTCGTAGCGGGTGAGCACGGCGAGGAACACCGCGACGACGAGCATCACCCCGGTCAGCGCGAACTCGTACATGTTCGACCACGGCACGCGGCCGGCGGCGACGCCGCGCAGCACGTCGGCGGCGACGTGGAACACCAGTCCCATCACCGTCAGCGCCGTGCCGATGCGCGCCCACACGTAGCGCGGCCGCGCCGTGTCGGCGGACCCGGATGCCGCGCCCGAGGGCCCGGCCGCGATGACGCCGCCCCCGCCCGCGGTGACCAGCTCGCGGGCCACGACCTCGTCTTTCGCCTTGACCGCGAGGTCGGAACGACGGGCCAGGTCGATCGCGAAGGCGATGAACGCGAGCACGTAGATCGCGACCGCCGTCCACACCAGAAGGAGGGATATCTCGTCGAGCAGGATCGAGTCGGTGCCGGGCATGGTGTCAGTCTACTTTTCGGGGGTATGGGCGGGTCGAGCAGAAAGAGCGACGCCGTGACGCTCGACGAGCTGGTCGACGGCGCTCGCGAGCGTGGGGTCCTCGCCGCGGGCGAGCCCGGCGTACTCGAGGAGCACGCCGCCGTCGCGCGGGGTCGCCTTGACCCACATGCGGCGGCGCGGGACGAACAGCGCCGCCAGAAGGCCGAGGGTCGCGAGGATCGCGAAGCCCAGCACCCACGGACCGGCGAGGTCACGATGGATCGAGAACGACGCGAAGCGCTTGACCGACTGCGTGTAGTCGGTGGCGCCGGCCGGAGCCTCGTTCTCGAACGTGATCGTGCCGAGGCCGTTCGGAAGGTTCTCGGTCTGCCCGGGCATCAGGCGCAGCGCGGGGGTGCCGCTGTCGCCGCCGGCGATCTGCGTCATGCCGGTCGGGTCGAGGGTGTACACCGAGCGGGGGGTGCCGTCGTCGATGCCGAGATCGCCGGCATAGACCCGCAGCGTCAGCACCGGGTACTCGAGGGCGCCGTACGTCGAGGTCAGGGCGCCGGTGTCGAGCGTGTCCATCGTCGGGTAGAAGAAGCCGATGAGCCCCAGCTGCTCGGGCAGCCCGTCGGCGACCTTGATGACGCCGAGCGAGGTGAGGTTGGCGTCCTGCGGCAAGAAGGCGACCGAGTCGTGGAACACCTCCTGGCCCTGCGCGTTGCGGATCGTCACGGTGGGCGCGTACCCGTTGCCGAGCAGGTAGACGCGGTCGCCCTGCACGTCGAGGGGGTGGTTGACGCGCACCTCGCCGTCCTGCGGCGTGCCGCCGGGGGTCTGGGTGGTGACGTGGGCGACGAAGTCGCCCGCCTGGCCCGACCCGGGCTGGCCCGGCGGAACGTAGGTGACGTCGAACTTGTCGAGGGTGATCGAGTAGGGCGTCAGGGAGTCGCCGTTCACGAAGCGACCGGGGTTGAACGACGAGTAGTCGAGCAGGCTGTTCGCGAACGCCTGGCCCTCGACGAGCACCCGCTGTCCCGTGTAGGTGAACCCGCCGCCGAGCCCGACGGCGATGAGCACCCCCACGAGCGCGATGTGGAAGACCAGGTTGCCCGTCTCGCGCAGGTAGCCGCGCTCGGCCGACACCGAGAACGAGCCGCGTCCGTCGTACTGCTCGACGCGGTAGCCGCTCTTGCGCAGCTGCGCCGCCGCGAGCTCGACCGCGTCCGACGCCAGGGCCGTGGCATCCTGCTCGCCCTCGACGGCCCACAGGCGCTGGCGGTGGTCGTCGAGACGCGACAGCCGGGCGGGCGTGCGCGGCGGCCGCGATCGCAGCGCCTTGTAGTGGTGCTTGCTGCGCGGCAGCACGCAGCCGATCAGCGAGACGAACAGCAGGATGTAGATGGCCGAGAACCACGGCGACGTGTAGACGTCGAACAGGCTCAGCTTGTCGAGCACCGGGGCGAGATCGGGGTTGTTCGTGAAGTACTGCGTCACGCCGTTCGGGTCGGCGCCGCGCTGCGGCACGAGCGAACCGGGCACCGCGGCGATCGCGAGCAGCAGCAGCAGCACGAGGGCGGTGCGCATGCTCGTCAGCTGCCGCCATCCCCAGCGCAGCCAGCCCCCGACGCCGAGCCGCGGCTGGGTGACGTCGTCGTCGCCGCTGTCGGCCGGCGCGGAGTCGGCGTGGTCGGACGGGCGCAGCACGCCGTCAGCGGGTTCGGTCACGGTGGTTCCTCGGTCGGGACGGGAGGGATCGGGGCGGGAGCGGTCAGAACGGGAGCTGGACACCACTCATCACCCCCTGCAGCGACGACATCCACGTTCCCCACACGCCGGTGACCATGAGCAGGCCGAGGACGACCAGCAGGGCGCCGCCGATCAGGTTGACGACGCGGATGTGGCGGCGCACGAACGCCACCGAGCGCGTCGCCCAGCCGAAGCCCACCGCGAGCAGCACGAACGGGATGCCGAGGCCCAGCGAGTAGGCCAGGCCCAGCAGCGCCGCGCGTCCGGGGTCGCCGAGGTTGTACGACACCGAGAGGATCGCGGCCAGCGTCGGGCCGATGCACGGCGTCCACCCGATGCCGAGGGCGACGCCGAGGAGCGGGGCGCCGATGAGACCGATGTTGCCGCGCGTCTGCAGACGCACCGAGCGTTGCGCGACGCCGAACAGCCCGACGAACACCAGGCCGAGCAGGATGACGACGACCCCCATGATCCGCGTGATCACGTCGGCGTAGCGCACGAAGAACAGCCCGACGGTTCCGCCGAGCACGTTGATCGTCATGAACACGAGCGTGAACCCGGCGATGAACAGCAGGGTCCCGCCGAGCAGGCGGCCGCGTCCGGGACCGGATGCCGCGCCCCCGCGCGGCGCGACCGCACCGCCGATGAAGCCGAGGTATCCCGGCACGAGCGGAAGCACGCACGGCGACAGGAACGAGATCAGCCCGGCGGCGAGGGCGACGGGCAGCGCGAGCCACAGCGCCCCGTCGAAGACGACGGCCCCAGGGTTCACGCGGGCTCCGCGACCAGCGTGCGCACGATCGACTCGAGGATCGACGCCTCGGGCAGCTCGCCGATGATGCGCGCGGCGACACGGCCCTGCTTGTCGAGCACGAGCGTCGTGGGCGTGGCGTTGATGGGCGTCTTCTCGGCGAACGCCAGCTTGAGCGGGGCGTCGTCGACGGCCATGGCGCTCGAGTACGACACGTCGTGGTCGCGCGAGAACGACAGCGCCGTCGCGGGCTGGTCGTAGGTGTTGATGCCGAGGAAGGCCACGTCCTGACCCTGGAAGGCCTGGTAGGCCTGCTCGAGGCGCGGAGCCTCGACGATGCACGGCCCGCACGTCGCGTACCAGAAGTTGACGACGAGCACCTTGCCCGCGAAGTCGGCGCTCGACACGGGCGAGCCGTTGTCGAGCGTGCCCGAGAACTGCACGGCGTCGCCGCGGTCCGAGGCGGGGATCTCCTGCGTCTGGAAGCCGTTCGCGGCGATGTACCCCTTGTTGTCGCCGGCGCGGTACTGCGAGGCGAGCGGGTCGGCGCTGCACGAGGCCAGGCCGACGACGAGTGCCAGCGCGGCGGTGGCGGTGAGGATTCGGCGCATCACACGGCTCCTACGTCGACGGCTCCGGCGGTGGTCGCCGGGGTGGCATACGCCACCTCGACCCACTCGGGCGAGCCGTCGGCGCCGTCTCGCCGTTCGAAGCTCGTCACGCTCGACAGCGCGCAGCGGCGCTTGCGGGGGTCGTGGCGGGTGGGCAGGTGGGCGAGCGCGAGGTGCGTCACCCAGATGGGCAGCTGGTGCGAGACGACGACCACGTCGCCCGACGGCACGCGCTCGGCGGCGTCGGTCATCGCCGCCGTCATGCGGGCGACGATCTGCGCGTACGGCTCCCCCCAGCTGGGCACCTCGGGATCGCGCAGGTGCCGCCAGTTGAGGGGGTTGGCGAGGGCCCGCCTCATGCGACGGCCCTCGAAGACGTTGGTCGGCTCGATGACCCGCTCGTCGATGACCGGCTCGATGCCGAACAGCGCGACGAAGGGCTCGGCCGACTCGCGCGTGCGCTGCAGCGGCGACACCACGAGCGCGCTGACCGGCCGCTCGAGCCCGTGCACGTGCTCGGCCGCCTGGCGCGCCATGCGGCGACCGTCGACGCTCAGCCCGAAACCGGGGAGCCGGCCGTAGAGCACCCGGCGAGGGTTGTGGACCTCTCCGTGGCGCACGAGATGAAGGCGGTCGGCGGGCACGCCTGCCAGTCTACGTTCGCCGTGCTGTGGGCCGACTGAGCGCGGCCCTCCTCAGGCGTCGCGGCGCGAGGCGACGATCGCGCGGACGCGGGCGTAGAGGAACCACGCGACGCCCACCCCGACACCCACGATGACGACGTGCTGCAGGATGTCGGCGTACCGCTCGATGACGTGCCAGTTCTCGCCGAGCAGGTAGCCGGCGAGCACGAAGACCGTGTTCCAGACGAGGCTGCCCGCGCCGGTCAGCAGGCCGAAACGCCACAGCGGCATCTTCGCGACGCCCGCCGGAATGGAGATGAGGCTGCGGAAGATCGGGATCATGCGCCCGAAGAACACGGCCTTGCCGCCGTGGCGCTCGAACCAGGCGACGGTGCGGTCGACGTCTTCGGGATGCAGCAGGGGAACCCTGTCGGCGATGGCGCGCAGGCGCGCGGCCCCCAGCCACCGGCCGAGCCCATAGAGCAGGAAGGCGCCGACGACGGAGCCGAGCGTCGTCCAGAGCAGCGCCTCGAAGAGGGTGAACGAGCCGCGGCTGGCGGTCAGGCCCGCCATCGGCAGGACCACCTCGCTGGGCAGCGGGGGGAAGAGGTTCTCGAGCGCGATCGCGATGCCCGCTCCGACCGGCCCGACGATCTCCATGAGCGAGACGGTCCAGTCGGCGAGCGACGTGAGCCACGACTGCTCGTCGGGCGGCGATGCCGTCGCGGGGGCGACGGAGAGGGTCGTGTCGGTCATCGGGTGCCTTCGCGCTCGGTGATCGGCCGCCCGTCCGGGCGCCCGCCGTCAGCCTAGGGCGCGCACCTGCGTCGATCCTGGGGGTCGCCCCCGACGGCGGGCCGGGCGGCGCACGTAGACTGATCCCTCGTGAGCGAACGCGTCCTGATCACCCAGCTGAAATCCCTTCCCGCCGGCCCGGTCACGGTGTCGGGGTGGGTCGAGACCGTGCGCGATCAGAAGAAGGTGCAGTTCGTCGTCCTTCGCGACGAGACCGGCGCCGTGCAGCTGGTCAACCCGGCGACGCGTCCGTCCGACGAGGTCGGCGAGCAGGATGCCGCGGCCCTCGCGCTGACCGAGACGATCGGTGCCCTGTCGACGGGCACGTTCCTCACCGTGCGCGGCGAGCTCAAGCACGACGAGCGCGTCAAGCTCGGCGGCGTCGAGATCAAGGTCGGCGAGCTCGAGGTCGCCGCGGCCGCGAACCCCGAGACGCCCATCGCCGCCGACAGCAGCACCGACAAGCGCATGGACTGGCGCTTCATCGACCTGCGTCAGCGCCGCAACAACCTCATCTTCCGCGTGCAGACGACGCTCGAGCACGCGATGCGCACCTACTGGGTGGAGCGCGACTACATCGAGATCCACTCCCCCAAGCTCATGGCATCGCCCTCGGAGTCGAACGCCGAGCTGTTCGAGGTGCCCTACTTCGAAGACAAGACGGCCTACCTCGCCCAGAGCCCCCAGTTCTTCAAGCAGATGGCCCAGGTCGCCGGGTTCGGCAAGATCTTCGAGATCGCGCCCGCCTTCCGCGCCGACCCGTCGTTCACGAGCCGCCACGCGACCGAGTTCACCTCGATCGACGCCGAGATCAGCTGGATCGACTCGCACGAAGACGTCGCGCGCATGCAGGAGGAGCTGCTGCACACGGCCTTCCAGGCCGTCGCCGACAAGCACGGCGACGAGATCCGCGAGCTGTTCGGCGTCGAGGTGCAGGTGCCGACGCTGCCCTTCCCCCGCATCCCGCTGGCCGAGGCGCGTGAGATCGTGGCCGCGCGCGGGTACGAGATCCCCCGCACCGACGGCGACCTCGACCCCGAGGGCGAGCGTCAGATCGCCGCGCACGTCGCCGAGACCTTCGGCCACCAGTTCGTGTTCGTCACCGACTACCACCCCGAGATCCGCGCTTTCTACCACATGCGCGACGAAGAGACCGGGCTGACCAAGTCGTACGACCTGCTGTTCAACGGCGTCGAGATCACGACCGGCGCGCAGCGCGAACACCGCGTCGACGTGCTGATCGAACAGGCGAAAGAGAAGGGCCTCGACCCCGAGCACCTCGACTTCTACCTCGACTTCTTCCGCTTCGGCGCCCCGCCGCACGGCGGTTTCGGCATGGGCCTCGCCCGCGTGCTGATGCTGCTGCTGGGCGAGTCGTCGATCCGCGAGGTGACCTACCTCTTCCGCGGGCCGACCCGCCTCGCGCCCTGATTTACGCTCCATAACGTTCGCCGCCGCGTCGGTCCGGGTTCACCGGGCCGGCGCGGCGGCGTCATCGGCGCCGTCTAGCGTCTCACCATGGCAGTCGTGACGTCTCCGGGTCTTCCCTCGACCGGTGACGTCCACGCCGACCCGCGCGCCGAGCTCGTGGCGCGCGGAGTCGTGCGCCATCGAGGCGGCACACGAGTGCTCGACCGTCTCGACCTCGACGTCGCCCCGGGCGAGATCGTCGCCGTCACCGGTCCCTCCGGATGCGGCGCGACGACGCTGCTCCGGGCGATCGCCGGCCTCGAGTGGGTCGACGAGGGCACGATCCGCCTCGCTGCCCCCCGCGTCGAGGGCGTCTTCTCGCACACCCCTCTCCCGCGCTTCGGGCACGTGCACGACAGCGTCGCCGCCATCGCCCGACGGACCGGCGCCGACGACCCCGATGACGAGGCGCGACGGCTGGGCGCCCTGGTGGGCCTGCGCGAGCCGGATGCCGCCCTGCACCGGCTCGCACGCGCCGACCGCCGCCGCGTCGTGCTGGCGCGGGCGCTCGCCGCGCAGCCCCGGCTGATGGTCCTCGACGACCCGCTCATGGGGTTCCACACGGTGGAACGGGCTCTCCTGCGCGACCGGCTCGCCGCACGGCTGCGCGCGCACGGCACCAGCGCGGTGTGGGTCACGCGCGAGACGAGCGAGGCCGTCGCCGTCGCCGACCGCGTCGCGATCATGGTCGCCGGTCGGATCGTGGCATCCGATCGCCCCGAGGGGCTGTTCGCCCACGCGGCCGACCCCGTCGTCGCCGACGTGCTGGGGCCGGTCAGCGCCGTGCCCGGGATCGTCGAGGGCCTGGTCGTCGACGTGTGGGGCCAAGAGGTGCCGCTCGCCGCCGCCGCCCACGACGGGCATTGCGAGGTCGTCGTGCGGCCCGAGCACGTGGTGCTCGTGGGTCCCGACGACCCGGGCGTCGACGCCGTCGTGCAGCAGACCACGTTCCTCGGCAACGTTCGGCACAGCGTGGTGCGCGCCCACGACGGGAGTGTCGTGCAGATCGAGCACGCGGTCGACAACCGGCTCGCCCCGGCGGCGCACGTGCGGATCGCCCTCGCCCCGGTCCCGGTGACGACGCGCCCGATCGGCTGACCGCTCGGCGCCGTCGAGGCGAGCCGCGCGGTCCCTTGGGGCGCCGCGGGAGCGGAGACCTCGGCACCGGGCGGGCGGCGCGCCCGACCGGGTCAGGCGGGGTAGTCGACGCTGGCGCGCTCGGCGACGACCGAACGCACGAAGGCCGCGACCTCCTGATGGGCCGGGTGCACCTGGTAGCGCTCGAGCGCGTCGACGTCGGCGAACTCGCTGAAGAGCGCGACGTCCCAGTTGGCGTGAGGGTTGGCGACGTTGCGCCCCACCTCGATGTGTGCGATCTCGTCGATCACCTCGCGGAGCCCGAGCAGCCGCTCGGCGATCTGCTCGGCGTGCAGGGCACGCGTGTCGGCGTCGTCGGCCGCCAGCTTCCAGAGGACGATGTGACGGATGCTCACGCGGAGACTCCTTCGGTGTCGGCCGCGACCAGGGCGGCACGGAGGCGGTCGGCCGAGACACGCCAGTGGGCATGCAGCTCGCCGTCGATCAGCACGACGGGGATCTTCTCCCACCACCGCTCGTGGAGGGCGACATCGTCGGCGATCGAGGCCTGCTCGATCACGATGCGATCGCCGATCTCGGGGGGAAGCTCGGCGACGACCGTCTCGATGATCTGCTCGGCGACCTCGCAGAGGTGACAGTCCGGCTTGCCGATCAGCGTGAGGGTCGTCACGCTCTCATCTTATGAGGCCCCGAGGGTGTCAGGCCTCGACCGGATACCCCGCGGCCGACCATTCGGCCGTGCCGCCCTCGACGTTCGTCGCGTCGTGCCCGCGCGCCGTCAGCGCCTCGACGACACGGGCGGAGCGACCGCCGAGCTGGCAGATCACGTCGAACGGGCCCTCGGGCAGCTCGTCGAGGTGCTCGCCGATCGTCGACATCGGGAGGTTGACCGCGCCCGGCACGTGACCGGCGGCGAACTCGTTCTCTTCACGCACGTCGATCAGGGGCCGATCGCGCCCGGCGTGCAGGTCGTGGACCGAGATGGACTGCATGATTCCTCCTGGATCGATGGCGTACCGGCATACACGAAGCGCCCGTCGCAGATGGACAGGCGCTCGGTGTGGTGGCCGCTTACTTCTTGTTGCGGCGCTGGTGACGAGTCTTGCGAAGCAGCTTGCGGTGCTTCTTCTTCGCCATGCGCTTACGGCGCTTCTTGATGACAGAACCCACGGAAAACCTCACTAAGTCGGGGTCTGGGTGCCGATGTCGGCTCCCGGGAACAGGCAGGCGTTGAAAAAAGGCCTCGGATCAGTCTAGCCGACGTCGGACACCGGCCGCTGCACGGCATCCACGACCGCCGATTCGGGGACGCGATAGCTGCGGCCGAACCGCACGGCGGGCAGCTCGCCCGCGTGCACGAGGCGGTACACGGTCATCTTCGAGACGCGCATGACCTCTGCGACCTCGGCGACCGTCAGAAAACGCACGTCGGGCAGCTCTGGCATTGATCCCCTTCATCCCCCGGGTGACCACCACCCTCCGATGCTGACCCACACTCTAGGGTCTGGCCGCGACGGCTGTAAACCTGTGGGGCGACTGTGACGAAAGTGATATCAGGATGCCGCCCACCGGGGGCGCGGGCCGCTCAGCGCCCGGGCAGCTTGCGCAGCGCCGACGCCACCGAGTGCTTGACCGAGGCCGCCGCACGACCCACCACCTCGGCGGCGTGCATCGCCGACTCGGGCAGCGCCGCCTCGACCTCTTCGTCGTCGAGCGAGAAGAAGGGCACGAGCCAGTCGTCGACCTCGTCGAGCGGGGCGACCGACAGGCTGTAGTAGCGGTGCTGGCCCTCTTCGCGCACCGATACGAGGTCGGCCTCGCGCAGCACCTTGAGGTGCTTCGAGACGGTCGGCTGGCTCACGCCCAGGGCCGACACGATCTGCGAGACGCTCGTCCCCCGCTCGCCCACCGTCGCGCGGTCGAGAAGCAGTCGCAGGATGTCGCGACGCGTGCCGTCAGCGATCACGTCGAAGATGTCCGCCATGGCATTAGATTAGCCGCAGCCCCCGGCCGAGTACCATGATCCGCGTCCGCGGACCGAAGGGAGCGGCACATGGCCGCCACTCCGAACGAGCAGAGCAGCTCGATGCGGATGCGACGCATGGCCCTCTCGGCATGGGACGGTCTGCGCAACCTGACCACCGCCTCGCCGGCACGGTTCGCGGTGCTGGTCTTCGTCACGCTGATCCTGCTGTTCACGGGGCTGTTCTCGCTGCCCGCCGCTGCCGCCGACGGCGAGCGCACGGCACTGGCCGACGCGCTCTTCACCGCGGTGTCGACGATCTGCGTCACCGGCCTGTCGACGGTGAACATGTACACCCACTGGTCGCCGCTGGGCCACGTGATCACCTACGTGGGCGTCAACGTGGGGGCGCTGGGCGTGCTGACCCTCGCCTCGATCCTCGGCCTGGTGATCTCGAAGCGGCTCGGGCTGCGCGCGAAGCTCATCGCCGCCGGCGACAGCAACCCGTTGCGCGTCCACGGCGGCCCGGTCAACGAGGGCCAGACCGTGCGACTGGGCGAGGTGGGCCAGCTTCTGCGCACGGTCGCGCTCTCGACCCTCGTCATCGAAGCCGGCCTGACGGTGCTGATCTATCCGTCGCTCGTCGTCGGAGGGATCGACCCCGTGGTCGCCCTGTGGGAGGCCCCCTACTACGCGGCGATGGCGTTCACGAACACCGGTTTCGTGCCCAACGCCGACGGTCTCGCCCCGTTCGCGCAGGACTACTTCCTGCTGACGGTGCTGATGGTGGGCGTCTTCCTCGGCTCGATCGGCTTCCCCGTCATCTTCACGCTGTGGCGCCACTTCTGGCGCTTCCGCCTGTGGTCGCTGCACGCCAAGCTCACGATCATCACCACGGTCGTGCTGTTCATCGCCGGAGCGGGCGTCATTCTGCTGCTGGAATACGACAACCCCCTCACCTTCGGCCGCATGGACGCGTGGGACACCACGTTCCAGGCCTTCTTCCTCTCGGCCATGACGCGCTCGGGCGGGTTCTCGGTGATCGACATCGGCGATCTCAACGGCGCGACGCTCGTCGTCGGGTCGATGCTGATGTTCGTCGGGGGCGGGTCGGCGTCCACCGCCGGCGGCATCAAGGTCACGACGCTGGCCGTGCTCGCCCTCGCGGTGTGGTCCGAGGCCAAGGGACGTCCCGCGGTGCAGGCGTTCGGCCGACGCATCCCCAGCGACGTGCAGCGGGTCGCGCTCTCGGTCGTCGCCTGGGGCGCCACGATCGTGGCGCTGTCGACGGTGGTCATCAGCCGCATCACCGACGCGCCCATCGAGCACGTGCTGTTCGACGTGGTCTCGGGTTTCGCCACCGTCGGCCTGTCGACCGGGCTGACCGCCGAGCTGCCCGATCCGGCCGTCTACGTGCTCGCGCTCACGATGTTCATGGGCCGCATTGGTACTGTGACACTCGCCGCGGCGGTCGCCGCATCGTCCCGTTCGCAGCTCTACGCGCTGCCCGTCGAAAGGCCCATCGTTGGTTGAACGGATCCGCAGCGACGCGCCCGTCCTGGTGATCGGCCTCGGGCGTTTCGGTGCCGCGTGCGCCGGCGAGCTCGACCGTCTCGACCGCGAGGTGCTCGCCGTCGACGACAACCTCGACCTCGTGCAGAAGTGGTCGGAGCGGGTGACCCACGCCGTGCAGGCCGACGCGCGCAACATCGACGCGCTGAAGCAGATCGGCGCCCAGGACTTCCAGGTGGCGGTCGTGGCGGTGGGGTCGCTCATCGAGGCGTCGGTGCTCATCACCGCGAACCTCGTCGACCTCAAGGTGCCGCAGATCTGGGCGAAGGCGGTGTCGCAGTCGCACGGCAAGATCCTCGCCCGCGTCGGCGCGAACCACGTCATCTACCCCGAGGCCGAGGCCGGCGAGCGCGTCGCGCACCTCGTGAGCGGCCGCATGCTCGACTTCATCCGCTTCGACGACGACTTCGTGCTGGCCAAGATGTACCCGCCAAAGCTCGTGCGCGGGGTGGGGCTGGCCGAGTCGGGCGTGCGGACGAAGTACAACGTCACCGTCGTCGGGGTGAAGAGCCCGGGACGCCCCTTCCGCTATGCGGAGGCGAACACGGTGGTGACCAACCACGACCTCATCATCGTGTCGGGGACGAACTCCGACATCGAGCGTTTCGCCGCCCTGGACCGCTGAGGCTCACACGTCGATATCGAGCACGACGTCGACGACATCGTCGACCGCCACGCGCTCGGCATCCTGGAGCGCCTTCTTGATCGGCACGATGTAGCCGCCGTCCTTGGGCCACAGCGCGGTGCGCGTCCGGGTCGCGCCGATCGTGACCACGGCGGGGATCATCCCCCAGCCGTAGGTGACGACGGCGGCGACCTCGGCGATCATCTCGGCCTCGCGAGACGGCACGGTGACGAAGTGGAACGGCGCCGGACCGCGCCAGTACCAGATCGTCCCCGTGAACCCGAGCCGCATGTCAGCCCCCGGCGGCGAGCTCTTTCGCGCGGACCAGGGCGGCCTCGGCGGCCTCGACGAACGTGCGATCGAGGTGGGCGTCCTGCAGCACAGCGATCGCCCGCTCGGTCGTGCCCTTCGGGCTCGTGACGCGGCGTCGCAGCTCGGCCGGATCGACGTCGGACGCGTCGAGGAGGGCCGCCGCGCCGATGAACGTCTGCTCGGCGAGCAGGCGCGCCTGCCCCTCGTCGAAGCCCATCTCGCGCGCCGCGGCGGTGAACTGCTCGACGAGCAGGAACACGTAGGCCGGTCCCGACCCCGAGATCGTCGACAGCGTGTCGATCTGCTCTTCGGGCAGGTCGACGACGGCGCCCACCGTCTCGAACAGCGCGCGCACGGCGGCGACATCGGCGGCCGACGCGGCCGGCCCGGCGGCGAGTCCGGTGACGCCCTTGCCGATGAGCGAGGGGGTGTTGGGCATCGACCGCAGCGTCGACACGTCGGGGCCGAGACGCTGCGCGAAAGTCGCCAGCGTGACGCCCGCCGCCAGGCTCACCACGACGGCCCCGGGACGCAGGTGCGGCGCGATCTCGTCGAGCAAGTCGGGCACCATGACGGGCTTGACGCCGATGAGGACGATGTCGGCGGATGCCACGGCGTCGATGTTGCCGCGGGGGTTGGCCTCGAGCGCGACGCTGGTGACGCCGTCGAGATCGGCGAGCTCCGCCGCCTTCGCGATCGAGCGGTTCGTGACGGTGACGCCGCCCGTGGCCAGCCCGGAGGCGACGACGCCGTGCAGGATGGCGCCCCCCATCGAGCCGGCGCCCAGGATGGCGAGGGGAGGCAGGGAGGAAGCGGCATCCGTCATGCGTGTCAGTCTACGGACGGCCGCCGACCACGACCGAGCCGCCGGGGCAACCCTGAGTGCACCGCTGGGGGACGCGCGTTAGAGTCGGGACCGCGGGGCTGCCGACCGTCCCGCGCGCGACACGGAGGACCGGGATGATGACACTCTTCGACGGGATCGCCGCACGGATCGTCGACACCGACCGGCTGAGCGTGAACGTGCTGGAGCGCGTCGCCGACGATGCCGCGACCCCGCCCGAGCGCACGATCGTGCTGCTGCACGGGACGGTGGCCTCGTCGCTGTTCTGGCAGGAGATCATGCAAGACCTGCCGCGCGACCTGCGGGTGCTCGCGATCGACCTGCGCGGCTTCGGCGGCACCGAGCACATGCCCGTCGACGCGACCCGCGGCGTCCGCGACTTCAGCGACGACGTGCACGCGGCTCTGACGGCCCTCGGCGTCGAACGGGCCCACCTCGTGGGCTGGTCGCTCGGTGGCGGCGTCGCCCTGCAGTACGCGCTCGACCACCCGGTGCTCTCGCTGACCCTGCTCGCACCGGTGCCTCCCCACGGCTTCGGGGGCACGCGTCTCGACGGCTCGTGGCTCACCGACGACGCCGCCGGCACGGGCGCGGGCACAGCGAACCCCGACTTCGTGCAGCGGCTCACCGACCGTGACGCGTCGGCCGACGCGCCGACGTCTCCGCGCACGGTGTTCCGCACGACATACGTGGCCGAGGGCTACACCACCGACGACGAGGACGTGTGGGTCGAGGCCATGCTGACCACGTCGACGGCCGGCGGCAACTATCCCGGCGACACCGCGGCGAGCACGTCGTGGCCCGGCTACGCCCCCGGGACGAGCGGGGTGCTGAACGCGCTCTCGCCGAGGTACTTCGACGTGTCGGGCATCGTGGGGCTCGCCGAGAAGCCCCCCGTGCTGTGGATGCACGGCACCGCCGACGTCGTGGTGTCGGACGCGTCGTTCTCGGACGTCAACCACCTCGGCGCGGTCGGGATCGTGCCCGGCTGGCCGGGCGACGACATCGCGCCGCCGCAGCCGATGGTGTCGCAGACCCGCGCCGTGCTCGAGGCCTACCGGGCCGCCGGCGGCGACGTGACCGAGATCCCGGTCGAGGGCGCCGGGCACACGGTGCACCTCGAGCGCCCGGCGGTGTTCCGCCGCGCCCTGCTGACGCACATCGGCTACGTCGGCCGCCCCGCCGACCCGGCCCCGCCCACCGAGGCGATCATCCTGCGCTCCGCCGACTGACGTCGCGGCCCGCCCGACGACGAGCCGATGCCCGGGCGCCGGGCGCCAGACGAAGAGGAGACCCCGTGCAGTACTGCCTGTTCACCGAGCCCCAGCAGGGCTTCTCGTACGACGACCAGCTCGCCTTCGCCCGGTCGGCCGAGGCGCACGGGCTCGACGGTTTCTTCCGGTCCGACCACTACCTGCGGATGGGCGAGGGCGACCCGCGCCCCGGCCCGACCGACGCATGGACGACACTCGCCGGGCTCGCCCGCGAGACCTCGCGCATCCGACTCGGCACGCTCGTGTCGTCGGTCACCTACCGCGTGCCCGGGATCCTGGCGATCCAGGTGGCACAGGTCGACGCGATGTCGGGCGGGCGCGTCGAGCTGGGGCTGGGCGCCGGCTGGTTCGAGCGCGAGCATGCCGCATACGGCATCCCGTTTCCCGCGAAGCGCTTCGACCTGCTCGAGGAGCAGCTCGCCATCGTGACCGGCCTGTGGTCGACCCCGGATGCCGAGACCTTCACGTTCGAGGGCGAGCACTACCGCCTCGACGCCGCGCCCGCCCTGCCCCGGCCCGTGCAGACGCCCGTGCCGGTGATCGTGGGCGGCGCCGGACCGCGGCGCACACCGGCCCTCGCCGCGCGCTACGCGACGGAGTTCAACATTGGCTTCGTCGCCGAGCGCGTGGTCGCCGAGAAGTTCGCCACCGTCCGCGCCGCCTGCGAGGCGATCGACCGCGACCCCGACACGCTGAAGCTGTCGGTCGCGCTGCCCACGGTCGTCGGCGCCGACGAGCGTGAGATCGATCGCCGGCTCGCCGCGATCGGGCGCACGCGCGACGAGTTCGACGACGGCGCGAACATCGTCGGGACGCCCGAGCAGGTCGCCGAGAAGGTCGCCCGTCTGCACGCCCTGGGGGCCCGGCGGGTGTACTTCCAGCTGGCCGACCTGCGCGACATCGACCACGCCGACCAGATCGGCGCCGAGCTTTTGCCGCTGCTGCCCCGCTGAGCCGGACGGCCGTCGGTGGACGGGCGCGTGCGTCGAGCCGCGCCCCGCCCGACGGCGCGGCCACGCGTCGCCCCGTCGCGCGTCAGGGCTCGCGGCTCACGCCTCGCGGCGGTCGCCGAAGAACGCCTGCAGCTGGGCCGCGGCGGCGGCCTCCTCGACGCCGCCGACCACCTCGACGCGGTGGGGCAGACGGCGATCGCGCAGCAGGTCGTACATCGACCCGGCGGCGCCGGCCTTGGCATCCCACGCGCCGAACACGACGCGCGGAACGCGTGCCTGCAGGATGGCGCCGGCGCACATGACGCACGGCTCGAGCGTCACGACCAGCGTGCAGTCGGCGAGATGCCAGGTGCCGAGCGCGTCGGCCGCCCGCCGCAACGCGACGACCTCGGCATGCGCGGTGGGGTCGCCCGTGATCTCACGGAGGTTGCGTCCCTCGCCGATCACCCGGCCCGTCGCGTCGAGCACGACGGCGCCGACCGGCACGTCGCCGTCCGCCCCGGCCGCCGCCGCGAGGTCGAGAGCGCGGCGCATCGCCTCGGCGTCGGCGGGGTGGGGCATCACGAGGGCTCCGAAAGACAGGGACGGCACGTCGGGGTCGAACGGCTAGCCTTGAGCCTATGCGTGTCCACGTCGCCGACCACCCCCTCATCACCCACAAGCTCACGGTGCTGCGCGACGTACAGACGCCGTCGCCCGTGTTCCGTCGGCTCACCGAAGAGCTCGTGACGCTGCTCGCCTACGAGGCGACCCGCAACGTGCGCGTCGAGCCCATCCAGATCCAGACGCCGGTCACCACCACCCAGGGCGTCAAGATCAGCGAGCCGCGCCCCATCGTCGTGCCGATCCTGCGCGCCGGCCTCGGCATGCTCGACGGCATGGTCACGCTCCTGCCCACCGCCGAGGTGGGCTTCCTGGGCATGGTGCGCGACGAAGAGACCTTCGAGCCCACGACCTACGCGGAGCGCCTGCCCGACGACCTCAGCGACCGCCAGTGCTTCGTGCTCGACCCGATGCTCGCCACCGGCGGCTCGCTCGGAGCCGCCATCAACTTCCTCTTCGCCCGCGGCGCCCAGGACGTCACGGCAATCTGCCTGCTCGGCGCTCCCGAGGGCGTCGCCGCGATCGAGAAGCAGGTCGAAGGCCACGACGTCACCCTCGTGCTGGGCGCCATCGACGAGCGCCTCAACGAGAAGGGCTACATCGTGCCCGGTCTGGGCGACGCCGGCGACCGCCTGTACGGAACGGTGTGATCGCGACACCCGCAGCGGCGCGGCCGTCACCGCACGGCGCCACGACCGCGGGCCGTCAGGGTGCCGACGACTCCCCCACGAGGCGGGCGAAGGCGCTGAGCCGGGCGACGCCCTCGGGCGTGCGCGGCAGATCGTCGAGCAGGGCGGGCGAGTACACCACGTAGGCGGCCTGCATGGCGCGGGAGATCGCGACGTTGATGCGGTTGCGCAACAGCAGGAACTCCAGGCCCCGCGGTGCCTCGCGCCCCGACGACGCCGCCAGCGTCAGGATCGCCACGACCGCCTCTTTGCCCTGGAACCGGTCGACCGTGCCCACCGGCACATCGGAGAGCCCCGCAGCGGCCAAGGCCTCTTCGACCGCGACCTGCTGGGCGTTGTACGGCGTGATGACGATGATGTCGTCGGGCCGCAGCGGACGCGGCTCGTGCACGACGGCGTCGTCGCCGGCACCGCCCTCGGCCCCCGCCCACGACCGGCCGACCAGGTCGGCGACGAGCCGCGCCACCTCGGCCGCCTCTTCGGACGAGCACGTCGCGTTGCCGGTGTGACGCACCGGCACCGCGTGCACGCCGGGCTCGACCCCGTCGAGCACGCGCAGCGCGGTCGACGGGTGGGCGGCCAGGCGTCCCTCGTACGACAGGCGCGAGACCGGCCCCGCGACCGCCGGATGCATGCGGCGCGTCCGCGCGAGGAAGTAGCCCAGCTCGGCCGGGACCACCTCGGCCCCGTCGATGATCCAGCCGAGCGCCGACGTGTCGACGGGCTCGGGATGCGTGCCCTGGCTCACCTGCGGCAGCTGCTGCGGGTCGCCGAGCAGCAGCAGCCGGGGCGCCGCGAGCGAGACGGCGATGGTCGACGCGAGCGAGAACTGCCCGGCCTCGTCGATGACGAGCAGGTCGAGGCTGCCGCGCGGCATCCGGCCCTCGTGGCTGAAGTCCCACGCGGTGCCGCCGACGACGAAGCCGTGGGCCGCGTTCTCGGCGGTGAAGGCGGCGATGCCGTTCTTGGGCAGCACCGTGAACCCGTGCGGCGCAGCGGGGTCTTTGGGCGCCTTTCCGACCCGGGATGCCGGCACACCGGCGTCGATGACGCGTTCGAGCATGTGCTCGACCGTGGCGTGCGACTGCGCGACGACGCCGATGCGGTAGCCGCGCTCGGCGACGAGCCGGGCGATGACGTGCGAGCCCACGTAGGTCTTGCCCGTGCCGGGAGGGCCCTGCACGGCGAGGTAGCTGCGGTCGAGGTCGGCGACGCTGCGCGCGATCGCGGCGACCTGGTCGTCGTCGACGACGGGGGCGAGGCCGCCCGACAGCGTCCGCGGGCGCACGCGGCGCAGGATGTCGGCGGCCGGTCCGTCGGGGATGGCCGGTGCCGCGGCGAGCACCGCGTCGGCCCACGCGTCGATCGCCTTCTGCTGGTTGCCCGCCCGCGGCGGGGCCGCGGGGGTGAGCGCGAGCGGCAGGTCGTCCCACGTGACCCCGTCGGCGGCGACCTCTTCGACGATCGCGCCGTCGTCGAGCACCTCGCGGACGGTGACGCGCCGTGCGCCGTGGATCCAGCGGGGGCGCGTCTCGATCGGGAAGGGGGCGGGCAGATCGTAGACAGCGAACGGCTCGCCGTCGGCGGCCAGTCGCGTGCCGGGCGCCACCTCGCCCCTCAGCTCGACCAGACGGCGCTCGGATCCCCGGCCCGACTCGGCGACGTGCCAGTCGTCGACCACGCGGGATCGCCCGGCGTCGACGACGACCACGTCGCGGGTCTCTTCCCACATCGACACCGGCTCGCGCAGACGCAGGAAGTGCGTGGCCCAGAACGTCTTCTCTTCGCGCGGGTAGTAGTCGATCGCCGCGGCCGCGAGGCGCAGGGCCGTGGCGTCGGGGTCGACGGCGTCGACGGACCACCGCTGCAGGGCCGTCGCACGCGGAGACGGCTCGTAGGCCTGCTCGTCGGGCTCGGCGCCGCGCGCGGGCACGGCCCCCGACTCGCGAGCGCGGTCGACGAGCCAGTCGCGCAGGCGCCGCGTCGAGACGCAGTCGTAGCGGTTGTAGTCGGCGAGGTCGTCGAGCACGCGCTGCGCCCCCTCGGCATCGCCGTCGGCGGCGAGCGCGCGGGCCTCGACGTACTTGACGATCGAGTCGTCTCCGCGCTGCACGTCGCTCGTGCGCACCTCGTCGCCCATGTAGAGCGGCTCGAGCTTCTTGATCGAGTACGACCGCGACCCGACGCGCAGCGCGCGACGCACCACCGGATAGAGGTCGACGAAGACGCCGTCGCGCAGCAGCCGGTCGACGTCGGCCTCGCGCACGCCGTACCGGGCCGCCATGGTCAGCAGATGGGTGGGCTCGTAGGGGGCGTAGTGGTAGATGTGCATGCCGGGGAACCTCTGACGGCGCAGTGCCACCATGTCGAGGAAGCGCTCGAGCGCCAGGCGCTCCTCGTCGAAGGTGTGCGCCCACAGCGCCCCGTACGTCTCGCGACTGTCGACCCAGCCGAACAGGTAGTCGATGCCCCAGTGCTCGCCCGCCCCCTCGGTGTGGAGCGGGTCGCCCTCGAAGTCGAAGAACAGGTCGCCGTGATCGGGACGCGGCAGCACCCCGAGCGACTTCGGGGCCACGACCTCGTACGTCGGGACGGCGTGCGGCGCATCGGCGCCGTCGCCCGCGGGGCTCTCGAGCTGCAGACGGGCCTGCGTGCGCAGCGACGCGAACGTGTCGGCGCTCATCGCGGGCGGGGCGGCGGGAGCGGTCGCGAGCGCGTCGATCGTCGTGATGCCCGCCGCACGGAGGCGGTCGCGCTGCACCGGCCGCATTCCGGCGACGAGCAGCAGATCGCGCTGGGCGACGACCTCGAGCTCGCAGGTCGCGCATCGACCGCACGCGACGACGGCGAGGTCGCCGCGGGCGTCGCCCCACGCGATCGCGTCGCCCGCCGCGCCGAGGCCGACACGGCGATCGGCGATCAAAGCGCGAAGGCGCGCGCGGCGCAGGTCGAACACCGGGAGCAGGTCGTCGACCCGGTGCACGCTCGTGGTGCCGTCGCCGAGCAGCAGCTCGACCTCGTCGGAGCGCGGGACGCCGAGACGATCGAGCTGGTCGACGTAGGCGGCGAGCTGCATCAGCGCGGTCACGCGGGCGCGCCGGGCGAGCTTCGTGTCTTGCACGACCCACCGGCGCGCGCCGCCGTCGGGACGCTGGGCCTCGCGCACGAGGAAGTCGGCGAAGCCGACGAACTCGTCGGTGGCGAACGCGGCCTGGTAGACGACCTCGGCCGACGGGTCGGCCAGCGCCGCGTCGGTGAGTCGCACGGCCTCGGCGAGCGCGACCGCGTCGGACGAGCGCGTCTCGGGGATCTCGCGGACCGCCGGCCCGTGCGCCAGACGGTAGCGGTCGAGCACGCGCAGCTCGTGCGCCGTGCCGAGCCGCGCCGCGCGCTCGAGGGTCGCGTCGTCGGGATCGTCGACGGGAGCGACGCGGCCGAGCTTGGCGTCGATCGCACGCAGCCAGGCGAACTCGCATTCGGCCGCCGCCTTGAGGTCGCTGGCGCTCCAGACGATCCGACCGTCGTGCTCGATGTACCGCATGGTGTCCCACGCTAACCGGGACCGCCGACATCGGTGAGCGCGGGGAGTCGCGCGCTCCCGACTGCCACGGGCCGGGGGCACCTGCCAGACTGGACGGGTGATCACCGACCTGCCGTTCGAGAGCGTCTACCGGCACGGGTTCGCGCGCGTGGCCGCCTGCGCGATCCCGGTGGCGGTCGCCGACCCGGCCCGCAACGCCGACGCGGTGCTGGCCTCGGCGCGCGAGTGCCACGACGAGGGCGTCGCCGTCGCCGTCTTCCCCGAGCTGTGCCTCACCGGCTACGCCATCGACGACCTGGTCCTGCAGGACCCGCTGCTCGACGCGGTCGAGACGGCGCTGCGGCGCGTGGTCGCGGCATCCGTCGACCTGCTGCCGGTGCTGCTGGTCGGTGCACCGCTACGGCATCGCAACCGTCTCTACAACTGCGCCGTCGTCGTGCATCGCGGCCGCGTGCTGGGCGTCGCGCCCAAGGCCTACCTGCCGACCTACCGCGAGTTCTACGAGCGCCGGTGGTACGCCGCGGGCGACGACCAGGCGGGGCAGCACATCGTCGTGGCGGGCGCCACGGTGCCGTTCGGGCCCGACCTGCTGTTCGACGCCGTCGACGTGCCGGGGCTCACGCTGCACGCCGAGGTGTGCGAAGACGTGTGGGTGCCGATCCCCCCGTCGTCGGCCGCCGCGCTCGCGGGCGCGACCGTCCTGGCGAACCTGTCGGGCAGCCCCATCACGATCGGGCGCGCCGACGACCGGACGCTGCTGTCGCAGTCGCAGTCGCTGCGCTGCCTGGCGGCCTACGTCTACGCCGCCGCAGGTCAGGGCGAGTCCACCAACGACGTGTCGTGGGACGGCCAGACCATGATCCACGAGGGCGGGCAGCTGCTGGCGACCACCGAGCGGTTCCCCGACGGCCCGCGCCGCAGCGTCGCCGACGTCGATCTCGACCGTCTGCGGCAGGACCGCCTCCGCCAGGGCACCTTCGACGACAACCGCCGCACCGTGTCACCCGTGTTCCGCACGGTGCCGTTCGAGCTCGCGCCGCCGGCCGCCGACATCGGCCTGCGCCGCTCCCTCGACCGGTTCCCCTTCGTCCCCGACGATCCCGCGCGGCTCGCGCAGGACTGCTACGAGGCGTTCAACATCCAGGTCTCCGGCCTCGTACAGCGCCTGGAGTCGATCGGCCGACCCAAACCCGTCATCGGCGTCAGCGGCGGCCTCGACTCCACCCACGCGCTCCTGGTCATCGCCCGCGCGATGGACCGCATGGGCCGCCCGCGCAGCGACATCCTCGCCTACACGCTCCCCGGCTTCGCCACGAGCGACAAGACCAAGAAGAACGCCATCGCCCTCGCCGAGGCCATCGGGGCCTCGATCGACGAGATCGACATCCGGCCCGCGGCATCCGAGATGCTCGCCCGCATGGGGCACCCGTTCGCCGCGGGAGAGCCCGTGCACGACGTGACGTTCGAGAACGTGCAGGCGGGCCTGCGCACCGACTACCTGTTCCGCCTGGCGAACAAGAACGGGGGCATCGTCGTCGGCACGTCCGACCTCTCCGAGATGGCGCTCGGGTGGTCGACCTACGGGGTGGGCGACCAGATGAGCCACTACGCCGTGAACCCCGGCGTGCCCAAGACCCTCATCCAGCACCTCATCCGCTGGGTCATCTCGGCGGGCGAGCTGAGCGCCGCGGCCGTCGAGGTGCTGCAGGCGGTGCTCGACACCGAGATCAGCCCCGAGCTCGTCCCCGCCGGTCAAGACGGCCGGATGCAGTCCACCGAGGACCGCATCGGCCCCTACAACCTGCACGACTTCACGCTGTACCACGTGCTGCGCTACGGGTTCCGCCCCTCGAAGATCGCGTTCCTCGCCGCCAAGGCGTGGGAGGACCCGGACGCGGGGGCCTGGCCCCCCGGCTACCCCGCGGGCGAGCGACCGTCGTACGACCTGGTGACCGTCGCGAAGTGGCTCGAGGTGTTCCTGCAGCGCTTCTTCGGGTTCGCGCAGTTCAAGCGCACCGCGGTGCCGAACGGGCCGAAGGTGTCGCCGGCGGGATCGCTGTCGCCCCGCGGCGACTGGCGCGCCCCATCGGACGGCAACGCGCGCGTCTGGCTCGACGACCTGCGCGCCGCGGTGCCGCAGGCCTTCCGCTGAGCCGCGTCACCACCCCATCGAGCCCGGCACGCCCTTGAACGGGCCGGCGAGGTCGCTCGTGACCCAGCCGCCGTAGAAGCCGCCCGGCTGCGGCTGCACCGTCTCGCCGTTCAGCACGCAACGGTCCATCGGCCCGGCGTACACCGCGACCCGATCCGACAGCACCTCGTAGCCGGGCATCGGGCTCGGATAGTTCCACGCCGCGCGCCGGGCCACGGCATCCCCTCCGCCGTGCACGTCGAAGTACCGGGCACCGCCCTTGAACTCGCAGAACGAGGCGCCCTCGCCGAGGGTCAGCGCGTCTCCGAACGCCGCGATCGGCAGGTAGTACACCGGCGGGTGGCTCGTCTCGAGAACCCGCACCACGTCGTCGGTGTCGACGATGCGCCGCCCGCCGAAGTCGATCTGCACCCGCCCGTGCACCGCCTCGACGCGCGGCGGGCGCGGGTAGCTCCAGACGGACTCCTGGCCGGCAGAGACGGGGTCGGGGACGGGGCGCGCCATCCCGCCACGCTACGCGTCGATCGCCGCGGGTCAAGCCCCCATCGTTGTTCGGTAGCCTGATCACCGGGAGGCGACCGTGCGGGGCGAGCAGCAGATCGAGAGCGGACGACGATTCCGCGTCTACCAGGTGGGCGGGATGATCGTCGGGGTGCTCTTCCTGGCGCTCGGCGTCGGAGCCCTCCTCGCCGGCGGCGGTCCCGTCGTCGCCGCCATCGCCTTCGTCGGAGGAGCCGCCGTGCTGACAGCCTCGATCGTCATGATGGTGCGCTCATGACCGCTTCGAAGGGCGACGGCCCCGACAAGCCGCGCAAATACCCGCCGGGCACGGTGGCCATCTGGGTCGCCGTGTCGGCCATCGGCCTGTGGCTGGTCGGCAGCGGGGTGATCGGTATCCTCTCGGGCTCGTGACGGCGGGAATGCCCGCGCGGCCGTGTCGTTGACAAGAAGGTCACCGAATCTCGACCGGAGGGCCATCATGACGCACATCGGACGCAGCGACCTCGACGTCTTCCCACTCTCGCTGGGCGGCAACGTCTTCGGCTGGACCGCCGACCGCGACACCTCGTTCGCGGTCCTCGACGCCTTCCACGCCGGCGGCGGCGACTTCATCGACACCGCCGACGGGTACAGCGCCTGGGCGCCCGGCAACACGGGCGGCGAGAGCGAGACGCTCATCGGCGAATGGCTGGCGTCGCGCAAGCCGTCGAACGTCGTCGTCGCAACCAAGGTCAGCACCCACCCCGACTTCCGCGGGCTCTCGGCGCGCACCGTGCGCGCCGCGGCCGAGGCCTCGCTGCAGCGGCTGGGCGTCGACACGATCGATCTGTACTACGCCCACTTCGACGACCCCGAGACCCCGCTCGAAGAGACCGTCGGCGCCTTCGCCGACCTCGTCTCGGACGGCCTCGTGCGCTACGTCGCGGTGTCGAACTACACCGCCGACCGCATCCGCGAGTGGGTGTCGCTCGCCGAGGCCGCCGGAGCCGACCTGCCCGTCGCCGTCCAGCCGCACTACAACCTCGTGCACCGCACCGAGGTCGAGCGCGACATCGTGCCCGTGGCCGAGCAGTACGGCATGTCGCTCGTGCCCTATTACGCCCTGGCCAGCGGGTTCCTCACCGGCAAGTACCGCACCCCGGATGCCACGGGCGACTCGCCCCGCGCGGGCGGTGCGGCGAAGCTGGCCACGCCGCAGGGCCTCGCCCTGATCGACGCGCTCGAAGAGATCGGCGCCGGCCACGGCGCCTCGATCGCGACGACGGCGCTGGCCTGGCTGCGCAGCCGACCGACCGTGGCGACGCCGATCGCGAGCGCGTCGAGGCCCGAGCAGGTCGCCGATCTGGTCGCCAGCGCGACGCTCGAGCTGACGGACGACGAGATCGCCCGGCTCGACGACGTCTCGGCCGACGCACAGGACTGAGTCCGGCCCCGCCGAGCCGGTGCGGTCGGCGGGAGGCGGCGTGCGCGCGGAGAAGAATCCGCGCACGCCGCCTCCCGCGTCGTAGAGAGGGTCGCCGAGACCCGGCAGAATGGAGGGATGAAGCTCCTCGTCGCCGCGCACCCGTCCGAGCTCGTGGCCTTCGAAGACGACATCCCCGGCTTCGACCGGCTCCTCACCGGTGTGGGCAAGATCCCCGCCGCGTCGGCCCTGACCCGTGCCCTGGTCGAGAAGGACTACGACGAGATCGTCGTCGTCGGCACCGCGGGCGCGCTCGACCCCGCCGTCGAGGGGGGCGTCTACGAGGTCGCGGCCGCCATCCAGCACGACGTGAAAGACCTCGACGGCGTCATCGGCCAGCACGTCTCGCTGCCCGCGCGGGTCGAGGTGGCATCCGAAGGTCTGGTCATCGCGACGGGAGACCACTTCGTCGACGACGCCGAGACGGTCGAGGTCATCCGCGCGCTCGGGGCGCGCCTGGTCGACATGGAGTCGTACGCCCTGGCCTGGGTGGCGCAGCGGTTCGGCGTGCCGATCCGCATCTTGCGTGCCGTGTCGGACCGCGCACAGGACGGCGCGACCGAGCTGTGGGACGTCACCGTCGAGCGGTGCAGCCGCGAGCTGCGTGCGACGCTGCGCGACCTGTACGGCGTCTGACGCGGCGACGACTCACGGCGTCTGCGACCCCGAGCGGCACGGCGGGCGAGGTCGGCCACGCGGCTCAGGCGCGCCGAGCCACCCGTGGGGCCTTGCCCGCCGGGCCGGTGCGGTCACGCCGTCAGTCGACGTCTCGCCGAGAGAACACCAGCCGAAGCACGACGAACACCACGACGGCCACGATCGCGACCGCCAGCAGCCGGAAGGCGAAAGCGATCAGCGAGAAGAGCAGGTTGACCAGGAACCAGGCGATGATCACGGCGACGACGACACCGACGACGGTCCACAGGGTGCCCTTGCGCATGCCGACCAGCTTAGGCGGCGACGCCGATGGTCTTCACCTGACGACGACGGCGTGCCCGGACGTCGGCGGCTTCGTCAGACACCGGTGGGCTTCACCCGACAGCGGCGGCGTCACCGAAGGCGCGGCCGCGCCGGGGGCCCGCAGGTGCCGGTCGGTCTCAGACGACGGGGATCGCGGCATCCTGTCGGATGATGCTCGGCCCCCGAGGGGTCGCCGTGACACGCAGCTGGGCGAGCAGCTGGTCTCTCATCGACGCGACGTGGCTGATGACCCCGACCGTGCGCCCGCCCTGCCGCAGCTCGTCGAGGGCGCGCATGGCCAGGTCGAGCGTCTCGTCGTCGAGCGAGCCGAACCCCTCGTCGATGAACAGCGTGTCGAGCCGGATGCCACCCGCTCGCGCCGTGACCACCTCGGCGAGTCCGAGCGCAAGGGCGAGCGAGGCCAGGAAGGTCTCGCCTCCGGACAACGACTGCGGTGGGCGGCTCTGGCCCGTGAACGCATCGACGATCTCGAGGCCCAGTCCGCTGGCCGCGCCGCGGGCGGCGAGGGCGTCGGTGTGCTGCAGCCGGTAGCGTCCGGACGACATCTGGTCGAGACGGAGGTTGGCGGCCGCGACGATCTCTTCGAGCTCGGCGGCGAGCACGAACGTCTCGAGTGTCATGCGCCGGGTGTTCGGCGCACGGCCCGCGACGGTGTCGGCCAATCGGGCGATCACCGCGTGCTCATCGGCGAGGCGAGCGACCGCCGCGTGGCCGGCGTCGGCGCGTTCGGTCAGGTCGCGCAGGCGGGCAGCCGTGGCGGCCGCCGCGGCGTGCGCCGCAGCGGCGGACTCCACGACGTGACGGGCCGAGACGACGGCCGCGGCGGCCGGAGCCAGGTCGACGGGGTCGTCGGGCGCGTCGGCGAGGGCGAGCTCGAGCTCGAGCAGGCGCTGCCGGGCGGACGAGACCGCCGCGTCGTGGTCGGCGATCGCGGTGTCGAGGCGGCGGCGGGTGTCGGCGTCACGGAGGGCGTGCGTCACGGCCGCGACGTCGGCGAAAGGCCCGTCGGCGAGACGCGCCGCGAGATCGGTGTCGGCGGCGCGGGCGGCGTCACGACAGGCGTCGGCCTCGGCTCGAGCCGCGACGAGGTCGCGGACCGCGTCGCGGCGGGCACGCAGGTCGTCGAGGCGGGCGGCCACCGTGGGGAACTCGGCTCGGGCCTCGCCCAGCTCGGCCCGCAGGCCGTCGGCGCGTTGTCGCGCCAGAGCGAGGTCTTGACGCGCGGCGGCGAGCTCCCGGGCGATCCGTTCGGCCTCGAGCGCGACGGCCGCCTCGGTCTCGGCCAGGACGGCGCGATCGGCGCGCGATCGCTCGAGCTCGGCGCGGTCGGCCGCCGCCGCGGCCACGGCCTCGGCGGTGTCGGCGCGGCGCTCTGACAGGGCGGCGACGCTCTCGCCGCCGGCGCGCGCCACGGCCAGCGCATACGCGTCGCGCGCGACGCGCGAGGCGTCGGAGGCGAGGCGGTCTTCGTCGGCGGCGCGGTCTTTTCTCTCTTCGGCCGCGGCGATCTCGGCGTCGGTGACCGGCTCGTGGTCGCCCAGAGCCGGCGTCGGATGCTCCCGCGCCCCGCACACCGCGCACGGCTCGCCGTCGACGAGCGACCGGGCGAGCTCGGCGGCCGCGCCGTCGAGCCGACGGCGCAGGGCCGACGCCCACGCGTCGATCGCCCGCTGCAGCTCGTCGGCGCGCACGAGGGCCGTGAGATCTGTCTGGTCGCGCAACTCGAGCAGTCGCTCCGCCTCGCGGGCGGATTCGAGCCGCGTGTCGGTCTCGTCGAGCAGGGCCTGTGCCGCGGCGTGACGGGCATCGGCTCCGGCCAGCGCCGCAAGGCGCTCGTCGAGCTGCGCCCGCTCGGCCGGAAGGGCGGCACGGCGCCCGTCGACGTCGGTCTGCGCCGACTCGAGCCGCGTCACCACGAGCCGGCCCGCCTCGATCTCACGGTCGACGGCGGCGAGCTGGTCTTCGACGGCACGCGCCTCGTGGCCGCGCGCGAGAAGCCCGGTCAACTCGTCGGCACGACGGGCGAGCTCCTCGGCGTCTCCGTCGGCCTCGCCGACGGCCCGCAGATGCTCCCGCGCTGCCGCCTCGCGGGTCTCGGCATCCGTCGCGCGCACCGCGGCCCGTGCCGCTGCCTCGACGGGCGCGCGCAGCTCTTCGGCCGCCGCCGCGGCGGCGGCCTCGGCGCGTCGGCGCGAGACCTCGTCGCCTGCCGCCGTCAGCGCGGCGAGGGCATGCCGGGCACGCAGCCGATCGCGCTGCCGCTCGTGCAGAGCGATCGTCTCCCGCTCGTCGCGCAGGGCGTCGTCGAGGGCCGACGCGGCGAGTCCACGCTCGCGCGACAGCACGTCGACGCGGTACTCGGCGCGCTGCACACCGGCGACGACGAACGCGAGACGCTCGCCCATCGTGCGCGGCGCCGCCGTCGCGCCGGGAGCCTCGTCGGTGGCCGTCGGCTGCTCTTCGGCATCCGTCGACCGCTCTGAGGCGTCGTCGCGGCCGGTGTCGTCGCGGCCGAGCTCGGCGACGAGCCGCTCTGCCTCGTCGAGGAGCGTCGAGACCTCGGCGCCCTCGCCCGTCAGAAGGTCGTGCGCGCGCTTGCGGCGGGCATCGAGCGCCTCGGCGTACTGATCGAACGATCTGGTGCCGAAGAGGGTGCGCAGCAGCCCCTGCCGCTCGTCGTTCTTCGCGAGGAGGAAGCGGGCGAAGCGGTTCTGCGCGAGCAGGATCACCTGCAGGAACTGCTGCTGGTTGAGCCCCAGGATCTCGTCGAGACGGCTCGCGACGTCGACGGGCCGCGCGGCGACGCCCGTCCACCCGTCGGGTCGGTGCACCTCGAGCAGCGCCCGATGCGGCTCTTTCGTCGTTCCCCCGCCCCGCAGCTTGGGGCGTTCGTACTCGGGCGAACGCGTGACGCGCCACCTCTCGCCGTCGGCGCTGAACTCGACGACGACCTGCGTCGGATCGTCGGGGGCGCAGTGATCGCTGCGCAGACGACGCTCGGCACCGTCGTACCGGGGCACTCCGCCGTAGAGCCCGTAGCAGACGCCGTCGAGGACGCTGGACTTGCCGGCACCGGTACGGCCCGCGATGAGGAAGATGCCGTCGTCGGCGAAGGCGTCGAAGTCGACGACCTGACGCTCGAGGAAGGGCCCGAAGCCCTCGAGCTCGAGCCGGTGCAGCTTCACGACGAGACCTCCGCGACCGTGCGAGCGTCGAGCACCTCGCGGATCAGCACCCGTTCGGCGGGTGAGGCGCCCTCGCCCTCACGGACGTGCGCGAGGAAGGCGTCGATGACCTCGATCTCGTCGCGCGCCGCGCGCACGCGTCGGGCGTACCCCAGCCCGTCGTCGCCCGCCCCCTGCGGGGGCGTGTGCACGACGGTCGCGCACCACGGGAAACGGGCCTGAAGGCGACGCATGGGATCGGGCTGCGGGGTCGGATCGGTGTACTCGGCACGCACCCAGTGATCGACGTGCGCCGCGAAGCGCTCGTCGGTGAGCAGCTCGTCGAGCGAGGCGCGCAGGGTGGCGAGGGGGCGGGGCACCGGCAGGTCGAGCCATTCGGCCGACGAGAGCCCGTCGGCGTCGAGGTCGATCAGCCACGAGCCCCGCGGCCTGTCTGCCTCGCCGAAGCTGTAGTGCAGCGGCGCCCCGGCGTAGCGGACGCGGTCGGACAGCTGCTGACGCCCGTGGATGTGCCCCAACGCCACGTAGTCGGGCCCGTCGAACGCCGCCAGCGGCACCACGTCGAGGCCGCCCTGCCGGATCTCGCGCTCGACACCGGGGGTGGCCTCGACGCCCGCCGCGAAGCAGTGCGCCGCGACGATCGAGCGGCCGCCCCGCGCCGCGATGTCGGCGCGCACCAGGCTCATCGCGTGCGACATCGTCTGCGCCTGCGTGCGCAGATCGGTCGCCGACCACACGTGCCGGACGATCGCGGGCTCGAGGTAAGGGATGCCGTACACGTGCACGGGGCCGGCGGGGTCGTGGATCGTGAGGGGCGTGCCCACCGAGCGGGGGTCGGTGACCACGGTGATCCCGTCGCGCAGCAGCGCCGACTGGAAGCCCAGACGGGCGGCGGAGTCGTGGTTGCCGCTCGTGACGACGACGCGCGCACCCGCCGCGACCAGGGCGACGAGCGTGTCGCTGAGCAACGGGTAGCAGGCGGCGGACGGGGCGGCGGAGTCGAACACGTCGCCCGCGACGATCACCAGGTCGACATCGTGGTCGCGCACCTGGCCGACGAGGACCTCGAGGACGCCTCTCAGCGCGTCGAGCGTGGAATGACCGTGGAACGATCGCCCGATGTGCCAGTCGGAGGTGTGCAGGATCCGCATGCACACACGGTACGTCGCACCTCCGACATCGTCGCCGACCGCACGGGCGGTTCGTCGTCCCGCGGTGCCGATGCCTCCCTCGCGCGGTGTCGCGGCCGACGCCCCGGATCAGCCGCCCGCGATCTCGGCGGCGAGTGCGCGGATGCGGTCGTCGCCAAGGTCGAGCCCGACCTCGCGCGAGCGCTGGCGGAGCACCTCGGCGATGCGTTCCTCCGACTTGTCGCCGACGTCGGCCCGGGTCTGCGCGACGACACCGGCGATACGCGCCTCGTCATCGGTCAGATGCATGTCCATGCGCGGCTCGGACTGCTCGCCCGGCGACGAGCGCTCGACGTGCAGGCTGCCGCCGACCGAGTCGGCGGGAGCGGCTCCGCTGTGCCCGCCGTCGGCCGGCTCCGGCGATTCCGTGGTGTCGGACATCCGTCACTCCTCCGCGCTCAGGTCGGGGTCGATGCCCTGGCTCGCGGCATCCCCCTCTATCGGGTCGGACGGGGCCGCGTCGTTCAGCCGGGCGGACCCCTTGGCGTGGTCGTTCTGCTCCTGCGTCTCGCCGTCGGCGGTCGACGCGCTCTCCCAGCCTCCGGGCGGGTCGGCGTCGACGACGCCCTCGGGCAGGTCACGGTCGTCGGTCATGGCACTCCCTTTCGACCGGTCCAGCTTCGCCGCGGCCCTGCCGCAGCAGGGAGGGGTTGACGGGGCCGGAGCGCCGTGGATACGCCGACCGCGTCAGACCGCCGGACGCCGGTGCAGGATGCCGGCCCGCTCGGGGTGCTCGTCGAACCACTGCCCCACGTACCAGCACACCGGGAGGATCTCGCGGTCGCCCGCGGCCTCGATCGCGTCGACGGCCCGCTCGGTGATGACCGCCGCATACCCGTGCCCGCGGAACGTCGGGATGGTGAAGGCCCGGGTCAGCGCGACCGTACGACCGTCGTCGCGGTAGTCGAGCACCGAGACGAGGTCGTCACCCCGGTGCAGGGTGTAGCGCGAGGCGCTCTTGTCGTCCGAGAACACGAGGTCGGTCATGCCGGTCAGGCTACGCCCGTCACGACGCACCGGCATCGATCGCGCAGAATGCACGGTCGGACGCGCACGCCTCGGGCGCGCCGTGCGCAGATTGCCCAAAGAAGATGACATCCGTCATGACTTGACGCACACGGACGCAGTAGGTCATAATCGGCCGCATGACTCTGAACGCGCTTTCTCTGTCCGCCTGGGAGGCGAACGGGACTGCCGGCACGATGATGGCCGGCCGCGTTGTCATGTGTTGTCGAATGTGCCGCTAACAGCGCCCCTCGCTCGGACGAGCGCGAGCTTCTGAACGCCGCCTCGTCCCCCGGCCGCCCCGCGGCTCGCGTCGATCACGCGTACCCGGGCCGCCGCTCACCGGCCCCTCGGCCACACACCTCCCGTCGAACCCGTCCCGGCCAGACGCCCGGGTTCACCACCCAAGGACTCCATCCTCATGTCGACCACCGCCGTCCTCGAACGCCCCCTGACCTCCGCCCGCCCCGCTTCCGTCCGCGCCGAGGCCCCGCGCCCGGATGCTCCGGCGCCCGCCGCACCCGCGGCACGCCCCGCCCTTCCCGCCGGCACCTCTCCGCGCGGCTTCGCGCTGTACGTGGGCATCGACGAGGCCAAGGCCGCCGCCGCCGGCGTGAGCCTGGGCACGCTCGTCGAGGCCCTGCGACGCACGCTGGGCGAGCTCGCGCCGTCGGCCGAGACCTACGCCACCGTGGCCCTGGCGCCCGCGGGCGCCGGCGGCCGCGACGTCGACGTGGTGCGCCTCGCGCTGCACGAGCCGTCGGCGGTCGCGCGCACCAAGGACGAGCCCGCCGACGACGACCGGACGCCCGGGGGCGTGGTCGTCGACATCTCGCGCAAGCGCGTGCTGATCGACGGCGAGTCGGCGGCGTTCACGTTCAAGGAGTTCGAGCTGCTGCAGTACCTGGTGCTGCGCGAGGGCCGCACCATCGAGCGCACCGAGCTGGTCGCCTCGCTCTGGGAGGGCTCGACCGACGACGACGCCCCCGGCGAGCGCACGATCGACGTGCACGTGCGGCGCCTGCGGGCCAAGCTCGGCATCTACGAGGACATCGTGCGCACGGTGCGCGGCGTCGGCTACCGGTTCGACCGTCACGCCGACGTCTCGATCCGTTACGGACACGGCACCCCGTCGCCCGACCGCCTCTGAGCTCGGCCGATCCGCGCATCCCCGGATGCCGCGATGTCGGCGGGCGCACGTAGGGTGTGCCCATGAGACCGACCGGCGTGCGCGTGCGAGGGGTGTCCCGCGATCCGCGTCCGGTCGCCGAGAAGCCGCTCGAGGGCGAGTACCGCCCGTCCGGACCGCTCGACCTCGGCCGTGTACTGCTGGCCCAGCGGCACGGCCGCAACGATCCGACGTTCCGCGCGACCGGCCCGATGGACCGCGGGGGGATCGTCTGGCGGGTGAGCAGCACCCCGCTCGGGATCGCGACACTGGCCGTGCGCTCGCGCGTCGACGGCACGGTCCGGGCGGCGGCATGGGGAGCCGGCGCCGAATGGGCGCTCGACCAGCTGCCCGCCCTCTGCGGGCGCGACGACGCCCCCGAGGGGTTCGACGCCTCACGGCATCCGCTGGTGGCCGAATGGCATCGTCGCCATCCCGGGCTGCGCATCGGGCGCACCGACCTCGTCTTCGACGCCCTCGTCAGCGCGATCATCGAGCAGAAGGTCACGGGCCTCCAGGCCTTCTCTGCCTGGCGCAGCATCGTGACCTGGTACGGGTGGCGGGCGCCGGGGCCGACCCCCGTCCCGATGTTCGCGCCGCCCGACATCGAGGGGTGGCGGCACGTGCCCTCGTGGGCCTGGCATCGCGCAGGGCTCGAGCCGCCGCAGTCACGCACGATCGTCGAGGCCGCACGGCGCGGCGAGTCGATCGTCCGCGCGGCGACCGCGGCGACCGACGGCGAAGCGCGCGACCGCGTGCTCATCAGCCAGCGCGGCGTCGGCATCTGGACGAGCGCCGAGACCCGCATCCGGGCCTTCGGCGATCCGGATGCCGTAAGCGTGGGCGACTACCATCTCGCACACCAGGTCGGTCACGCGCTCACCGGGCACCGCACCGACGACGACGGCATGCTCGAGCTGCTCGAGCCCTGGGCCGGCCACCGGCAACGCGTCATCCGCCTGATCTTTGCGGGTGCCGCGCTCGAGCCGCGCCGCGGCCCGCGCCTGCATCCCGAAGACCACCGCGACAGATGACGATGGCGGACCCCGAGAAGCGGCGGCACCGCACCTCCCCCACCGCACCGCCTAGGCTGGGCGCATGATGCAATCGGGCACCGGCTGGCCGCAGGGCCGGACGTACTGGATCCTCGGGACCGTGGTGCTGCTGGTGCTCGGCGTGCTGTTCGGACTGGTGTTCCAGAACGTGTGGCTGGGCATCGTGCTCGCGGCGATCGTGTCGATCGGATGGCTCATCGCCTACGAGTCGAGCCGCGGGCGCAACGTCGGCGTCAACGACCCCGACAACGGCGTCGAGCTCTGACGGTCACGGAACCGACGAGACGGGCGCCGAAGAGACGAAGAGCGCGCACTCCGCGTCGTAGTAGTCGCGCGTGAGCCCGCCTGCCGACATGCCCAGTCGACGCGCGACGGCCTGCGACGCCCCGTTGTCGGGGTGGGTGACGGCGACGACGCGCTCGATACCCGCGTCGTGCGCGAGGGCCAGCACCGCCGCGGCCGCCTCGGTGGCGTAGCCGCTCCCCCACGCGTCGGGGTGGAAGTGCCAGCCGATCTCGATGTGCGCGGGGCGTCCCGCGCCCGCGTGCGCCGACCAGGGGATCCGCTTCAGCAGCACCGACCCCAGCCGTTCCCCCGCCGTGGTCGTCACGGCCCGGACTCCCAGCACGCCGTCGGCCAGCGACGTCCAGCGTTCGAGAAGGGCATCGACCTCGGCGGCACCCGTCATCACGTGGCCGTCGCCGATGTATCGGCGCACCTCGGGGCGACGGTACATGTCGAACAGGAACGCACGATCGTCGGCAGAGGGGGTCCACTCGCGCAGCTCGAGGCGTGCCGTCGTCAGCCGGGTGCGCCGCATGGGGAGGTGGGGGATGCCGTCTTCGGTGAACGGCCCGCCCGACACGACGAAGCCGAACCGGGCGTACCAGTCGACGAGGTGCGCCTGCGCGTCGAGCAGGATCGGGATGCCGGGCGCCACCGCGTCGAGACGGTCGACCGCCGCACGCATGAGGTCGGCCGCGATCCCACGGCCCCGGGCCGCGGTGGCCGTGGCGACGCGGCCGATCCGGGTGTCGTGCTCCTCGCGCAGCAGCCGCAGCGTGGCCAGTACGTCGCCATCGTCGTCGGCCCACATCAGCTCGGCGCCGGGCTCGATGTCACGACCGTCGATCTCGGCGTACGCGGCCTGCTGTTCGACGACGAACACGCTCACGCGGAGCCACAGCAGGCGATAGAGGGTGAGCGGGTCGATCTCGGCGACGGGCGCCCGGTGCATCGCGATGGCCACCCCTCGACGCTACTGGGCGCACGGGCCACGCGCCGACGGACGCACCTCGCGCACCCCGGCGTGAGGGTCACGCGTCGGCGAGGAGCCCCTCGACGACCGTGATCACGCCGTGGTCGACGTTCGACGGCGCGCGGTGAGCGGCGCGGGCGACGACCTCGGCGTGGGCGTTCTGCATCGCGTACGACCACTCCGCCGCATCGAGCATCTCGAGGTCGTTGAGGTAGTCGCCGAAGGCGGCGGTCTGCGCCCGGTCGACGCCGAGGGCGCCCTGCAGGCGTCGCAGGGCCGTGCCCTTGTCGACACCGCTGTTCATGATGTCGACCCAGTGCAGGCCCGAGACGACGGAGCGATGGGCGCCGTCGATGTCGGACAGGACCGGGCCGACGCTCTGCTCGGCGATCGCGAAGTCGTAGACGGCGATCTTGAGCACCTCGTCGTCGACGGCGAGCACGTCGTCGACCGTGTCCAACGCGGCGTAATAGGTGGCGGCCTCGGCGTGGAAGGCCGCGTCGGTGCGCTCGATGTAGGCCGAGCGCTTGCCGCACACCACGACGCCCAGGTCGAAGCCGTCGGAGACGAGGGCCCGCAGCCGCTTCACGACGTCGGCGACGAAGGCCGGGTCCATCGCCTCGACGGCGACCTCGACGCCGCCGTGCACGACGTAGGCGCCGTTCTCGGCGATGAACGTCATGTCGGCCGCGGCCTCGCCGAACGCCTGCCGCAGGGTGGCGAGCTGCCGACCCGACGCCGGCACGAACGCGATGCCCCGATCGTCCAGTCGGGGCAGCAGCTCCCAGAGCGGTGCCGGGATGCGCCCGTCGGCGTCGAGCAGCGTCCCGTCCATGTCGACGGCGATCAGGCGGATGTCATGGGGCACGCCCCCATCCTCGCAGCTCGCCCTCGATGTCGCAGGTCTCGGCCACCAGGGCCAAGATGGTCGAAGGCCGCCGCGCGCGGCGTTCGCCCGGCCGAGCACTCACGACGACGAAGGGGGCATGATGCCCGAGATCCTCACCACCGCCGACGACCTGCACGCGGCGCTGCAGGCGGGCGCCTACGCCGACGGCGGCCCGGTGCGCGTGCTCGACGTGCGCTGGCGGCTCGACGGCCCGGACGGGCGTCCCGACTATCGCGAGGGCCACGTCCCGGGCGCGCAGTACGTCGCCCTCGATCGCGAGCTCGCCCGACACGGCGCACCGTCCGACGGGCGTCACCCGCTGCCTCCCGTCGAGGCGCTGCAGGCCTCGGCGCGCCGGTGGGGCATCAACGCCGGCGACACGGTCGTCGTCTATGACGACCGCACGAACCTCTCGAGCGCGCGGGCGTGGTGGCTGCTGCGCTACGCGGGAGTGGCCGACGTGCGCCTGCTCGACGGGTCTCTGCGAGCCTGGACCGCGGCCGGTCACCCGCTCGAACACGGGGATGCCGCGCTCCCGGCGCCCGGCTCGGTCGAGCTGTCGTACGGCGCGCTGCCGGTGCTCTCGCTCGACGAGGTGGCCGAGTTCGCCGCCGACGCGCTGCTGCTCGACGCCCGTGCGGGTGAGCGCTACCGGGGAGAGGTCGAGCCGATCGACCCCCGCGCGGGCCACGTGCCGGGCGCCGTGAGCGCTCCGACCACCGAGAACGTCGGGGCCGACGGGCGCTTCCTCGACCCCGACGCGCTGCGCACGCGGTTCCGCATGCTCGGCGCGGCCGACGGCGCGACGGTGGGCGTGTATTGCGGCTCGGGCGTCACGGCCGCGCACCAGGCGGTCGCGCTCGCCCTCGCCGGCCTCGAGGCGCGCGTCTTCCCCGGGTCATGGAGCCAGTGGTCGAACCACCCGGAGCTGCCGGTCGCCACCGGCCCCGCCCCGCGCTGACCGGCGGCGTCGAGCGCCTGCGCCCGCGAAGAGAGGGCCGGATCATGGCATCCGACCCTCTTCGCCGTCATCTCCTCGGCGCGTGGCCGACGGCGAGGCCGCGCCTCACTCGCAGCCGATGCCGTCGTTGTCGCGGTCGAGGTGCGAGCCGTACCCCGGGTCGCCCCGGTGCACGGGCGCGGCTCCGGCGGCCCGCGCAGCGGCGCAGTTCTTGTAGTACACGTCTTTCGACGGTGCCGCGGGCGCCGACGACGCGACCGGGGCGGACGACTGCACGGGCGCGGACGACTGCGGGACCTTGCTCTGCAGATCGGTGATCTGCGCAGCGCGCTTGTCGAGCTCGGCCTGTGCGGCGGTGGCTGCGGCCTCGAGCTCGACGACACGGGCCTTGGCCGTGTCGCGCTCGGAGACCGCGCTGTCGCGCTCCGCCTTCGCGGCGTCACGTTCTTTGTCGGCCGCCGTCAGCTTGGCCCCCGAGTCGTCGACCGTCGTCTTGGCCTCTGACACGTCGGACTGCAGCGAGACGACCTCGGACTTCAGCGACGTGACCTGCGACTGCGAGCCCGAGCTGCCGACACCGGCGCCCATCAGCACACCGGCGATCAGCGCGGCGCCCGCGACGATCGCGCCGGTCTTGCGTGTCAGCGTGCGCTGCATGAACGACGGCGTGACGGGTGCGGGCGTATCCACCCACGCCGTACCGTCCCAGTAGCGCTGTTCTCCCCCGGCATGCTCGGCCGGGTACCACCCGGCGGCAGGCAGCTTCGATTGCGTCATGTCTCCCCCAAACGGCGACGACACCCCCGTCGTCGCGCTCTCTCTGCGCGACCGATGACGCGCCCCGCGGTCATCATGGCGGATGTGCGCCGCAAGCGCACGTCGGGAAGACGGGCGGGACGGAAAACGCAATGCAGACGTCTTCTCGCCCGCCGTGCGCCCACGGGGACACCCCGAGGGGAATCAGCGGGGTGCCGCGCCCGCCGCGGCGAGCCCCGTCGCTGCAGCTGCCAGGGCGGTCCCCGCGGCGGCGGCGAGGACGACACCGACGCCCGGAAGGACGATGCCGAAGAGGATGAGCCCCACGGCGACCACGAACCCGGTGTTGCCCCCCCCCCCCCCGAGAGAGCACGCCCTGCGCGTGCTCGAGCACGCCAACGCACATCCCGAGATCCTCGGGACCGCCGAGACGGCCCTGCTGTCGGCATGGCTCCATCGCCTCGCCATCGACCAGCCCGGGTCAGGGCGCGACGCCTCCTGACCGCATCGAGACCGAGATGCGCGCCGCTCTTCCCTTCGTTATCTTCTCGTTATAAAGTAAAGACCGCGGGAACCGTTTGCTGTGGCGGTGACCGACATGTGATTGCAGGACCCTCTGGTGCAGGGACAGGGCCGGTCGGAGATCTTCCGACCGGCCCTTCTTCGTCGGCACGTGTCGAGACGGCGACGCACCATCGGGCACACGCCGCGCACGATCTCCGGCCGAGCTGCGCCCCGGGAGACACTCTCCGCACGGCAGCGCCGCGTTGCCGCGCGTCGCGCAGAGACCCCGCGCTACAGGCTCAGCCGCTCCCACCGTTCGAGGCGTCGCAGCCCCGCGGCGTCGGGACGATCGGCCGGGGCCTGCGTCACCGCCTCCAGCCGTCGTCGCGCCTCGACGACATCCAGGTCGTAGCCGATCGCGACGAGCTCGCCGGGCTCGGGCGGCGAGGCGAGACGGGCGACGTGCAGAGATGCCCCGACGACGTTCACCACGACGCCCCGCTCGGCCCGGGGACCGCGGATGCGCACCCGCCCCTTGAGGCGATACGCCCCGGCCGGCGGATCCTCGAGCAGGTCGAGCAGCGCGGACGGCGACACGGGCGCGTCGAGGGCCACCGACGCGCTGCGCGCCTCGGGATGTTCGTGCGCGTGCTCTTCGCGCAGCAGCCGCGCGATCGGCAGCTCGTCGATCGGGTCGTCGTCGTCGGCGACGTCGAAGACGAGCGCCGGGTCGATACGTCCGGCATGCGCCACGACGACCGGCGCCGCGGAGTCGCCGATACGGGCACGCAGCCGCGCGACGACGGCATCGGCGTCGGCCGGGCCGAGCAGGTCGGTCTTGTTCACGACGAAGAGCGTCGCCGCGCCGTACCGGGCCGGAGCGTCGGGGTGGACGTCGACGGTGCGGAAGTGCTCGACGGCGTCGATCACCTCGATCACGCCCCCGAGCCGCACCCGCTCGACGCCGCTGAACCGGATGAGTCTCGCCAGCGCACCGGGCTCGGCGACGCCGCTGGCCTCGACCAGGATCGCGTCCAGTCGCAGCGCGGGGTCGGCGAGTCTCTCGAGGGCGCCGTCGAGGCCTCCCGCGTCGGGCAGGCAGCACACGCACCCGCCCGAGATCGCGACCGCCTCGTCGACCTGGGCGGCCAAGAGCCCCGCGTCGACGTTCAGCGCGCCGAAGTCGTTCACCACGGCGCCCAACCGGGCGCCCGGGCGACGCAGCAGGTGGTTCAGCAACGAGGTCTTGCCCGCTCCCAGATGACCGGTCACGGCGATGACGGGCACGCGCGGCTCGGTGGGGCGTGGCATCCGTCTATTCTCCCGCCCCCGCCCGGGCCCGCGCGAGCGAGGGGTACCGCGCGTCGAGGTGGGCCCCGGCGAAGTCGTCGAGTCGGACGACGGCGTGACAGAGCGCGTCGAGCGGCGTCTCGTCGTCGTCGCCGCCGATGCGCACGCCCCAGCACCGCGCCCCGGATGCCACGAGCCCGGCGCGCCACCGCTCGGCCAGGGCCGGGTCGTCGAACGCGCCTTCGCCGTCGCTCAACACGAGCACGCGGGCGCCCGGGCGCAGCATCGGCAGGGCGGTGGCGATGGGGTCCTCGAACGACGTGCCGCCACCGAAGAGGTGCGCGCACACCCGCCGCAGTCCGCGGGCGCGGGCGCGGCGGTCCGCCGCGGGAAGCGGCTGGTGCCAGCACGCGCCCGCGCCGGCGAACCCCACATAGACCATGTCGCGGCGGCCGTCCGTCATCTCGGCACACGCGATCACCGCGGCGAGAGCCCACGCACGGCGGGTGTGCGCCGCGTCGAGCAGCAGCTGCATCGAGCCCGACTCGTCACACAGCACGACCAGGGGCGCGGCCGACGTCTCGGTGGGCACGGCGCCGCGCACGCCGGTGCACGCCCAGTCGCGCCAGAACAGGGTCTCGGTGTCGCGCGCCGCGAACGACTGCCACACGGTGCCGGCGAAGCGACCGGGGTCGCGCGTGCGGTCGTCCGCCGACGCCGTCGCGCGGACCGCGTCGCCGAAGCCGTCGTGCGCACGCAGACCCCGACGGCACGCCTCGACGAGCCGGCGCAGCGTGGCCCGGTCGTCGACGTCGAGCAGGGCGACGAGGTCGTCGTCGGTCGCCCGGGCGTCCGGGCCCCCGCCGGCGCCCGCGCGTCCACCGTCGGCGTCGAACAGGTCGCCGGCACCGGGATCCGCTCGCGCCTCCGCGGCGTCGCCGACCCCCTCGCCGTCCGCGGTCGCGCGGTCGTCGCCCGCCGACTCGGCGAGGCTCGCCACGATCCGCGGCACCCACTCGGCGCACGCCCCCTCGTCGCCGACCGTCAACGAGCGCACCGCGCGCACCCGCACGTCCGACGCCAGCGCCTGCACCCGACGCGCCCGCGCCGGGTCGTCTCGGCTCCCCCGCGGGCACAGGGCGGGCTCGGCCAGCAGCAGCCACCCGAACACGTCGTGCGCGAGCGCGGCGCGACCCCGCCCCACGGATGCCACGACCTGGGCCTCGCACCCGGGCCACAGCGCGTCGACGAGCCAGTCGGGACGCACCACCGAGAGGCCGGAGCGCGGCCTCACGGGCGGTCCCGCCCGGCAGGCCGCGGAGCGAGACGGGCGGATGCCACCGGCGCGCCGGACGCGGGCCGCACGGCGGAGACCGCACGCGCCGCCTCGGCCAGGGCGGCGGCGACGTCGGTGTCGGCGACCCCGAGACCGCTCACCCGAGGGGGCGACAGCCGCGCGGCCGTCTCACGCAGCACCTGCAGTTTGCGCTCGGCCTCGCGCGCCCACATCCGCCGCGCCCCCGCATCGTCGGCACGGCGGGTGCGGCAGACCTCGGCGAGCAGGCGGGCCCGCTCGACGAGGGTCCACGTCTCCGCGAGCCGGGGGTCGCTGACGACGGCGATCTCGCGCAGCACCCGCACGCGCTGGTCGAGCGCGTCCCACAGCACGAAGCGCAGCTCGGCCAGGTCGCGCGCCTCGGCGAACGCACGGCCGTCGAGCCAGGCGCCGGCGCGCACGACCGCGAGCGACGCGCGCCACCGCCGATCCGAGAACACCTCTCCCGCCTCGCGCAGCCGGTCGCGCAGATCGAGCACCGCGCGCACGACATCGGCGCCGACCTCGACCGCCGCCACGGCCGCGCGATCGGCGGCGAGCTGCGCCAGCGACCGCCGCGCGCACGTCGGGGGCGCGGCATCCGTGCGCGAGAGCAGAAGCGCGGCGTCGTCGCGCGACAGGTAGTCGACGGGCACGCGCACGAGCAGACGGTCCCACAGGGCGCGGGCGTCGTCGTGGCCGTCGTCGCCGGGCACGACGTTGCCCGCCGTGAACGCCGACAGGAGCGGGATGCCGTGCGCGCTCCGCCCGTCCGACACCTCGTGCCGCACGCGGTCGCCGAGGGCCGCGAGCAGGTCGTGCCCGAGATCGGGCGCGATGTGGCCGATCTCGTCGAGGAACGCCCACTCGCAGTCGAGCAGGTAGCCCTCGATCGCCCGTTCGTACCGCCCGTGATCGCGCAGGCGCGGGATGTGGAGCGGCCCGAGCACCGCCGCATCGGGGCGGGTGCGCGACAGGGTCTGCTCGAACAGGCGCCCCTCGAGGGTGCCGACGAAGGCCCGCACGAGCGAGGTCTTGCCGGTGCCGGGCGGCCCGAGCAGGAACGCGTGCTCACCGGCGAGCGCCGCGACCTGCAGCGCACGGATCTGCTCGGCCCGGCCGGGGAATCCCGCCGCGAGGGCCCGGGCCTGGGCCGTCCAGAACGCCGTGCTCACCCGCGGCTCTCGTGATCGTGCCGGTGGGCGGGCGCGGGGCGGGCGGCGCCCGTCGCCACTCCGGGCCGCTTGACATGGAACCCCACCCCCGACCGCGCCCATCCCGCGAACGGGTCGCGGAAGCGGCGCCACGCGGCCGGCCCGGCGGCGAGCTCGTCGTCGGTGAGCAGGGCGCGGGTCAGGCGTTCCTGCGCGTCGCGCTCGTCGAGCCCGACGCCGATGAGCACGATCTCCTGTCCCGGGCGGTCGTCGAACCGGCTCCACTCGGCGATGGGCTCGAACCGCACGTTGACGCCCGCCTGCGACCAGAGCCCGACCTTCTCGGGCGCGCTGGCGAGCCAGAAGAAGCCCTTCGCCCGGTGCAGTCCCGGCCACGGCGTCGCGATCTCGCGGCCCAGGCGGTAGGGGTGGAACGGACGGTCGGACCGGAAGACGGTGGAGCCGATGCCGTACTCGAGCGTCTCGGGAACGTGCGTCTCGCCGTTGATCTCCTGCAGCCACCCGGGCGCCTGCTCGGCGACCTCGTGGTCGAACAGGCCGGTGTCGAGCACGCGGTCGAGACCGACCCGGCCGTACGAGGTGACGATCTGCTCGGCGCGCGGGTTGAGCCGTGCCAGGAAGCCCCGCACGGCCGCGAGCTCGACGGCATCCACCAGATCGGTCTTGTTCAGCACGAGCACGTCGGCGAACTCGACCTGGTCGATGAGCAGGTCGGCGATGCTGCGGTTGTCGTTCTCGTTGACGCCGATGCCCTCGGAGGCGAGGGTCTTCGCCTGTTCGAGCGTCGCGAGGAACGTCGAGACGTCGACGACGCTCACCATCGTGTCGAGGCGGGCGACGCGCGAGAGGATGCGGCCGGCGTCGAAGTCGAGGTCGAAGGTCGCGGCCACGGGCATGGGCTCCGAGATGCCGGTCGACTCGATGAGGATCGTGTCGAAGCGACCGGCCTCGGCGAGCTCGGCGACGGTCACGAGCAGGTCGTCGCGCAGGGTGCAGCAGATGCACCCGTTGCTCATCTCGACGAGCTTCTCGGGGACGCGCGCGAGCTGCAGCGGGCCGTCGACCAGGCGTGCGTCGATGTTGATCTCGCTCATGTCGTTGACGATCACGGCGACCCGTCGGCCCTCACGGTTCGAGAGCACGTGGTTCAGCAGCGTGGTCTTGCCGCTGCCGAGGAATCCCGAGAGCACCGTGACGGGCACGGTCGAGGCTGTGGCATCCGCCTTATTGAGAACCATTCTCATTATTGTAGCCCGTGGACCATGTCCGCCCGACGCGCCGGCCGCGGGAGCCGACCGCCGGGCACGCCGAACGACCCCGGGAGCACCGGTCATCATCGATCGAGACGCACGCGCGCCCGAGCCGCGCTCAGTCGCGGGCGTCGACCGGTGCCTCTTCGTTCACGGCCGGCGTAGGCGCAGCTCCCCGCCGGCCGTACCGCACCCAGAAGAACAGATAGCAGAGCACGACGAAGGGGATGCCGAAGTACAGCGCCGGAGCCTGCCCCGGGTCGAACGCGATGGCCACGATCGCCGCCGAGAGCAGCACGCACGCCACGATCGGCACCACGGGATAGAACGGCGTGCGATAGGCCAGCGTCGAGAGGTCGCCCCCGCCCGCGAGGAACGCCCGACGGTGGAAGAACTGCGCCGCGACGATCGAGATCCACACCGCGACCGCGGCGAAGCCGGCGACCGACACGAGCACCAGGTACACCGTCTCGGCCGCGACGACGCTCGAGATCAGCGAGACGAGCCCGATCGCGAGGCTGACGATGAGGGCGACGAGCGGGATGCCACGGCGCGTCAGCCGCGTGAGCGACCGGGGCGCGTATCCCTCTTCGGCGAGCGAGAACAGCATGCGCGCGCACGAGTAGAGACCGCTGTTGCCCACCGACAGCAGTGCCGTGATGACGACGAAGTTCATGACGTCGGCCGCGTACGGCACCCCCACGTACTGGAAGACGTCGACGAACGGGCTCGACGTGAGCCCGGCCTGCTCGTACGGCAGCAGGGCGGCGATCACGGCGATCGAGCCGACGAACAGCACGAGCAGGCGCACGACCGTGGAGCGGAGGGCCCGCGGGATGTTGCGCGCCGGGTCTTTCGTCTCGCCCGCGGCGACGCCGACCAGCTCGGCGCCGCTGAATGCGTAGAACACCGCGAGCGAGGTGATGAGCACGCCGCCGATCCCCGACGGCAGCAGCCCCTCGGGCGTGACGAAGTTGCTGAACAGCACCGCGCCGCGGCTCTCGTCCGATAGCGGCGTGAACCCGAAGACCGCCATGCCACCCAGCACGATGAGCGCCACGATCGCGACGACCTTGATGAGCGCGAACCAGAACTCGGTCTCGCCGAACACGCGCGCCGAGATCGCGTTGAGGGTGAACAGCACCGCCGCGAAGACGAGGCACCACACCCACACCTCGACGTTCGGGAACCACCGCTGCATCAGGATGCCCGAGGCGGTGAACTCCGACCCCAGCGCCACGACCCAGCACAGCCAGTACATCCAGGCCGTGGCGAACCCGGTCGCCGGTCCCATCGTGCGCGCCGCATAGACGTGCAGCGACCCCGACACCGGGTAGGCGACCGCCAGCTCGCCCAGGCACATCATGACCAGCCACACCACGAACGCGCCGAGCACGTAGGCGATCACCGCGCCGAGCGGACCCGCCTGATGGATCGTGTAGCCCGAGCTGAGGAACAGGCCCGAGCCGACGACCCCGCCGAGCGCGATCATGACCAGGTGCCTGGCATCCATCGATCGACGCAGGTGACGCTTCGGGGCTGCGGTCGACACGTCGGTGGGGGATCGGTCCACGAGCGTTCTCGCCTTCGTTGCGGTGCAGGGGCAGCGCCGGCGTGCGCGGGCCGCAGGTCAGGCTAACGGATGCCATGCCCACCGGCCCGCAACCTGCGCCTAGCCGTCTCCCGATGCCCGACGATCCGCGCGAGGGTCGCCGGAAGTATCCGCAGCGACGCCGTCCTTCTCGGAAGGGGGTCGTTGCGCCTCGCCTCCTCGCTCGATGAGTCGCCCCCGCGGGGTGGGGAACTCGTCGCCCCCGAAGGCGGCGTTCGCCGCGCCCTGCACCTTCTTGGCGATGGGGTACCGGATGTCGCCGAGCGCGCGTCCGCGGTAGCTGTTCGCGAAGAGGTTGAGCGAGCCGTCCGCGTTCCCCGACCACACGGCCGTGGCGACACGCGAGCTGGACTCGATCATCCACGTCTGCGTTCGCTCGTGGGTGCCGGTCTTGCCGAGAACAGGTGCTCCGCCCGGGTCGGCGATGGCACCGGTACCGCCCGGCTTCATGACCCCCGCCAAGGCGTACGCCGCCGCCGATGCCACGTCGGAGTCGAGCACGCGCGTGCAGGTGCGTTCGGGGGTCGGCAGCTCTTGGCCGCGCGGCCCCTCCACCCGTTCGATGGCGCGGGGCCGGCACAGGATGCCGTCGTTGGCCACGGTGCCGTAGGCCCCCGCCATCTCTATGGGAGAGACGGCGTCCGGACCGATGACCTGCGTGGGCCACCTGATCTGCAGCGGCTCGCCGTCGGACCCGAAGACGCCGAGGGCTGCGGCGGTCTTGCCGATATCGCAGAGGTCGAGCTTCGACGCCATCGCCATGTAGCCGGAGTTCAGCGATGCGGCGGTGAACGTCAGGGGCGTGCCGATGGAGCCGGGGACGCGTCCCCAGTTGCCGGGTCTCCACGTGTTGCCGACGATGTCGCCCGTGCAGCTGTTGGCGAACCGTCGGATCGGAACATCCGTGCCGTCGACGCGCTCGTTGAGCGAGTGGCCCTGCTTCAGCCAGTCCACGAGCGTGAAGATCTTGAACGTGGAGCCGGCAGAGAACCCCGCCGATGAACCGAACTTCGAGGTTCCGGCGTACACGATGGACGTGGAGCCGGGCTCGTCCGCCGCGAGCGTCGGGTCTTGCGCGTAGGCCGTGTTCTGGGCGATCGCGAGCACGTGGCCGTCACGGGGGTCGACGCTCACCGCTGTCGCCCCGTAGTGCGCACCCTCGACGGACCTCGGGGCGTACCGGGCCATGGCGTCTTCTGCGGCACGTTGCACACGCCAGTCGAGCGTGGTGTACACGCGCAGCCCGCCCTGACGCAGAACGCGCCCGCGCTCTTCGGCGGTGGTGCCGAACGCCTCGTCGTTGAGGATGACCGAGACGACGTACTGGCAGAAGTACGCGGTGGCCCCGGCGGCTTCGCATCCGGTGCGTGCGGGGGTGATCGACGGCCGTATGGGCTCGAGGGCAGCCGACTCGTACTGCTCGCGGGTGATCTTGCCGTCGTGGAACATGCGGCCCAGCACGTAAAGTTGGCGCCCTTTCGTCGCGGTGTACCCGTCCGCGGCCGACAGATACTGTGCGTCGGTGATGCGTCCTGCCTCGCGCATCTGCTGCAGGCCCGGGAGCTCTGCGGGATCGATGTCGACGGCGCCGTCCGGGCGTCCGTTCGTCGCGGAGTCAGGGAGGTCCAACCGGTACGCGTTCGGGTTCTGCACCATTCCGGCCAATGTCGCCGCCTGTCCCAGGCCGAGCTCCGATGCGGGCACGCCGAAGTAGTACCGGGCTGCGGCCTCGATCCCGTAGGTCATGCCGCCGAAGTTGGCGATGTTGAGGTATCCGAGCAAGATCTCGGGCTTGGTGTAGCGCTTCTCGAGAGCCACCGCATAACGCATCTCCTGCAGCTTTCGCTTGTAGCCGTCCATCCCCTCGGCAGCGGTCGCCTCGGACCAGCACGACTGCAACACCTCCGAGCGCGTGCGGACGACCGTCCCGTCCGCGCCGATCTCGTCACGAGCCGACTTCTCGCACTGCTGGATCAGGACGTTCTTCACGTACTGCTGGCTGATGGACGACCCGCCCTGCGTCGCGTTCCCTCGCGCATTGCTCAGGAGCGCGCGGGTCGTGCCGATCAGGTCGACACCCCCGTGCTGGTAGTAGCGCGGATCCTCGCTCGAGAGCACGGCGTCGTAGAGCACGGGCGCGACCTGGTCGAAGGAGACGGGCTGGCGGTTCTGGTCATAGAACCGGGCCAGCTCTTGCCACCCCCCGTCGCCGTCCCTGGTGAGGAGGGTGGTCGGCAGCATCGGCTCACCGATGGCGAGGTGGCTCGGCAGGCCGTCGAAGATGCTGACGGCGCCCTCCGCCGCAACGGATGCCACCCCGACCACCGGCACCACCGTCGCGGTGACGAGAACCGAGGCGACGGTGCTCAAGAGGGTGATCCCCCAGAGTCCTTTCGCCACGTCCGCTCTCCGCGAACCGCCGGGGCGGCCCGCACCGTCGTCGTGCCGTTGCATATGCGCTTCCACAGACGTCACCGAGATCAATCCTTCTTTCTCTCGCGCCCCTTTCTCGGGGGAAAGGGGAGATGAGCGGCACGAGGCCGCGTCCGCAGGGACGCGGAGAGAGACGGGCCGTCTCGACGCGCACGCAGACCTGAGACAGGTTACGAACGGGGAGAGCGTCGAAAAAGAGCCAGATCAGGCGCAGGCTGTGAAGCTGTGCTTCACTCCGCCGACCGCAGGAAGCCCGCCCCGCGGGTGCGAAGGATGGCCTCGACGGCGTCGACGAGGTGGGACGGCTGGCTGGATCGACGCCGCGCGAGGAGAATGTTGCGCGTCTGCGCCGGCGAGAACCGCCGGGTCTGGACGGGAAGCGACTTGCCGCGGGTGTGCATGCTGCTGAGCAGGGCGACCCCGACGCCTTTGTCGACGAGCGCGAGCGTCACCGCGACGTTCCGACACCGCGCGACGATGTCGGGCTCGAACCCCGCGCGACGACAGAGGTCGAACAAGAACTCGTCGAACACCTCTTGGCTGCCGTCCAGAACCCATCGCGCGTCGGAAAGCGACGACACCTCGATCGGGCCGGCGCCCAGCGGCATGGTGGGCGGCGCGCATAGGAGCAGTTCGTCGACGCCCACGGGAACGGTGTCGATCTCGGTCAGGTCGTACTGCTGGATGTCGTCGATGACGGCCAGGTCGACCGACCCGTCGCGGAGGCCCCGGATGCCTTCGAAGGGCTCCAGGTCGGTGACCGAGACGCGAAGGGTCGGGTAGGTGTGGTGCATCTCCATCAACGCGGTGGGCAGCACGGTGCTGGCGAAGCTGGGAGGGGCGCTCACCCTGACCACGCCCTGGAAGGTCCCGGCCAGTCGCTGCATCGTCGAGGCGGCCGTCTCCGACAGCGCCGCCATCTCTGCGGCGAACTGTGTGAGGACGGCGCCCGCGTCGGTCAGGGTCGCTCGCCTCCCTCGACGATCCAGCAGGGCGACGCCCACCTCCTGCTCGAGAATGCGCAGTTGTTGACTCACCGCGGACGTCGATATGAACAGCGTCTCGGCGGCGGCGGCCATCGTCCCCGCCACCGAGAACACGCGCAGGATCTCCAGCCGTCGTGGATCGATCATGGCTTCCATTCTGCTGCGCACGACAGGGCGCCACGTCGGTGCGGTGTCGCCCTCCAGCGCGAGGGGGCAGGCACGCACGCCCTCGCCAGGAGACCTCTTCGCGAGAGGCCCCGGCGAATTCGGCGCCGACGCCGAGCACAGCGGCGCCACCCTCGGACGCCGCCCGCGTGCCGGCGATCCTCGGCTCCGCGCAAGCGCCTCGATCCCGCGGGCCTCAGACATGATGAATCGGCTATGAGATCGCAAGACCATCGCGCCACCGCTTCCCCTTCGTTACCTCGTCGTTATAAATTGCTCGCACGGTAGACGTTTTGCTGTGGCGGCTACCGACATGTGATTGCAGGACACTCTCGGTGCAAGGGACAGGGCCGGTCGGAAGCCTCTCCGACCGGCCCTCACTCCGTTCCGCGACTCGGGATGAGCCGCGCCGCCGCGATCCACCGGGTAGCGATCGCCTCGCCGCCGCCGTCCCCTGAATCCGCGCCTCGTCAGACACGCACCCATCGGCGGCGGGCATGCGGCACGGATCGACGACGTCGCCGTCCGGTCGCGGACCGGTGCAGAGCCGCCGGCTCCGACGGCTCCGAACAGGCCATGCCGAGTACCCCGGGCTCGATCAGCACCGCTAGCGCCCGGCCCAGAGCGCCCCTCTCAGGCCCAGCGTCGTCGACGTACCGGCCAGACCGCGCGGGCTCCGCCCAGATCGACAGCCCGATCGCTGCAACGCGGCGCGTTCTCGCCCGGTCGTCGGCGGCGGCATCCCGGCTTCGGGGAAGAATGTGAACAGTGTTCTAATTTAGGGGCTATGCTCGATCGCGCAGAGGTAAGGGTCACCTCACGTCTGCACTCCACCGCCCGTCATCCCTCAGGAGGTCACGATGTCTGCCGCTGCCACCGACCGCTCGTTCCACCTCGGGCTGACCGCCACCCATGTGATCGACGAAGCCGTGGACCTCACCCGCGCGTCGCACCTCTGGGGCTGGTCGATCCGCGACCTCGCCCGATCCCTGGGGGTGTCACCGTCCGTCGTCTACCACCATGTCGGCGGCAAAGACGCCCTGTGCCGGGCGGTGGCCGATCGCGTGATCGGCTCGCTCTCGGTCCCCGATTCGGCGGACGCCCGCTGGGATGAGTGGTTCCGCACCCTGCTCCGCAACGAGGGGCCCCGCATCGCCGACCACCCCGGCGTTGCGAAGTGGATGCTCATGCACGGGCCGACGATCTCGTCCGCATCCACGATCCTCGAGCGCGGCATGACACTGCTGATCGACGCGGGCTTCGGCGCCGACGCACCGTCGGCGTACGCCGTGCTGCTGAACACCGCGATGACGACCATCGCCACGGGCGACGACCGCCGCCAGCACGAAGAGGACGGCCCGCGCGATCACTCGACGATGATGGCCGAGTTCGAGCGGCTGCACGCGGCCTCCCCCGCCGCGATGGCGATCGGCAACGACTTCATCGGCGCCTTCGCCGCGGGCGGCGACACCGCGGAACGCATGCGCTGGTCGTACTACGGCTTCGCCATCGACACCGTGATCGCCGGGCTCTCGTCCCGACTCACGGAGGCCGTGGCATCGGGTTCCGATCGAGAGTCCTCCGTCGCGGACCTCCCGCCCAGCCCACCCACGCCACATCGATCCGAAAGGACATCCGCATGAGCGCCGACACCTCGCCCCTCGTCACGACCGCGGCTCCGCGCCCGCAGATCCCCCTGCTTCTGGGCTCGGTCTTCCTCATCTATCTCGGACAGATGACGCTGAACCCGATCATCGCGCCACTGTCGCGCGAGGTGGGGCTCGCCGAGTGGCAGGTGGGCGTGACGATCTCGACCGCCGCGATCATGGTGGTTCTCACGAGTCAGTTCTGGGGCCGACGTTCGCAGTCCTGGGGGCGCAAGCCCGTGCTGGTCGCCGCCTTCGCACTCGCAGTGGTCGCGATGGCACTGTTCGCGCTGACCGCATGGCTGGGCACGCGCGGCGCCCTCACCGGTGCCGCGCTCTTCGCACTGTTCGTCCTGCTGCGCGGCTTCGGATTCGGCACCGCCATCGCCGCCGTCCCCCCGACGGCGCAGGCATACATCGCCGACGTCACGACCGATGAGGCCGCCCGCGTCAAAGGGATGGCGGGAATCGGCGCCGTGCAAGGCATCGCGATCATCGCCGGCTCGGCCTTGGGCGGCGTGCTCGCCGCCACGGGGCTTCTCACCCCGCTCATCGTCATCCCGGTGCTGCTGTTCGGAGCACTCCTTCTGCTGGGGCTGCGCCTGCGGCGCGAACCACGTACATCGTTAATCGCCGACCCGACGCGCGTACGCGCTCTCGACTCTCGCGTGTGGCCGTTCCTCCTCGCCGGGTTCGGGATGCTGACGGCACTCGGCTTCATCCAGGTGATCACGGGCTTCATCGTGCAAGACCGCCTGCACCTCGACGCCCGCGCCGCAGGCCTCGCCACCGGCGGGGCGCTGCTGGCCGCAGGACTCGGAATGGTGGTCTCACAAGCCGTGATCGTCCCCCGCACCGGATGGACCCCGCCGACGCTGCTTCGCGTCGGGTCGCTGGTCGGCCTCTCGGGCTTCGCTCTCTTGGTGGTCGATCTCGGCCCCGTCGCTCTCTTCGGCGCGATTCTGCTGATCGGCCTCGGGCTGGGCGTCGCGATGCCCGGGTACAGCGCCGGCCCCTCGCTTCTGATGAATCGGGAAGAGCAAGGCGGCCTCGCGGGCCTGATCGGCGCGACGAACGGCTTGACCTTCGTCGTGGCCCCGACGCTCGCGACGGCGCTCTACGGCATCGCACCGGCCGCCCCCATCGTGCTCGGCGGCATCGCGATGGCGCTCGTGGCCGTCTTCGTTCTCGTGCACCCACGCTTCCGATCACTTCCCTGACACGGGACGTCGCCGGGGCTCCGGCGCCGCGAGGAGTGCACATCGACGTCTCGGGCGCTCCCGAGGAGCGCGGAATGATGAGTCCGCTATGAGATCACGGAAACATAACGACCCCCCTTCCCCTCCGTTACCTCACCGTTATAGAGTGCTCGCACGGTAGACGTTTTGCTGTGGCGGCTACCGACATGTGATTGCAGGACACTCTTGGTGCAAGGGACAGGGCCGGTCGGAAGCCTCTCCGACCGGCCCTCACTCTGTTCACCACCCGCGACTCGGCGTCAGCAGGGCCACAGACGACGCGACGGCTCTAATCTGAGAGACATGACCGATCGCCGCCTCGCCGTCCGGGCGTGGGAAAGCCTCTTCCGCGCCCAGCACGAGGTGTTCGAAGAGCTGCGATCGGACTTCGAGCGCTCCGACCTCTCACAGGCCGAGTACGACGTGCTGCTGACCGTCACCCGGGCGCCCGGCATGACCGCACGCCTGCGCGACGTGACGGCGAACATGCTCATCAGCCAGCCCAGCGTGTCGCGCCTGGTCGAGCGCATGGTCGCTCGCGGCCTGGTGACCAAGTGCGCCGACCCCGAGGACGGCCGCGGCGCCCTCGTGACCGCGACCGAGGCCGGCGCGACCGTCTTCCGGCGGATCGGTGCCACGCACGCCGCGTCGATCGCCTCGCGCATGTCGGTGCTCGACGACGACGAGCTGTCGCAGTTGCACGCCCTCACCGCGAAGCTGCGCGACTCGCTCGCGTGAGGCTCGCCCCCGCGCGGGTCAGCACTCGATGACGTTGACGGCGAGACCGCCCTCGCTCGTCTCCTTGTACTTGGTCGACATGTCGATGCCGGTCTGCCGCATCGTCTCGACCACGGCGTCGAGCGAGACATAGTGGCTGCCGTCGCCGCGCAGGGCGAGACGCGCGGCGGTGACCGCGGTCGACGCCGCGATCGCGTTGCGCTCGATGCACGGGATCTGCACGAGGCCGCCCACCGGGTCGCACGTGAGCCCCAGGTGGTGCTCCATCGCGATCTCGGCGGCGTTCTCGATCTGGCGGTTCGTGCCGCCCATCACCGCCGTCAGACCGCCGGCGGCCATGGCGCACGCCGAGCCGACCTCGGCCTGGCATCCGCCCTCGGCGCCCGAGATCGACGCGTTGGCCTTGAACAGCGACCCGAGTGCGGCGGCGGTGAGCAGGAAGCGACGGATGCCACGCCGCCGGTTCGCCTCGGCCACGTCGCCGTCGTCCCACTCGGCGACCTCGCCGCGGCTCACGGGCTGGCCGTCGAAGCCGAGCAGGGCGCTGCCCACGAGCTCTCCGTAGGGGGTGACGGCGTTGCCGGCGCCGAGACCGGAGTCGGCGAGGAACCGCCACCAGTACATGGCGACGGCGGGAAGGATGCCCGCCGCGCCGTTGGTGGGGGCCGTGACCACACGACCGCCCGCGGCGTTCTCTTCGTTGACGGCGAGGGCGAACGCGCCGAGCCATTCCCCCGGCAGCTCGCGGTGCCCGTCGGCCTCGACGGCCTCGAGCTGACCGCGGATGGCCGAGGCGCGGCGCTTGACCTTGAGGAAGCCCGGCAGCACGCCGTCGTTCTGCAGCCCCGCCTCGACGCACGACGACATCGCGTCCCAGATGCGGTCGAGTCCGGCCGCGACCTCTTCGTCGGAACGGATCGCCCGCTCGTTGCGACGCGCCGCCTCGGCGATCGAGATGCCCAGGTCGTCGCACAGTGCGATGAGGCTCGCGGCGTCGTCGAACGCGAGCGGGAACGGCGCCGCCGACACCCGCTGCGGCTCTCCCTCGCGACGGATGAACCCTCCGCCGACCGAGTAGTAGGTGTCTTCGGCGAGCGGCGCCCCGTCGGCGTCGCGCGCGACGAGCGTCATCGCGTTGGGGTGCCCGGGCAACCGCGTCCGCGGCGCGAGCACCACGTCGTCCTTCGAGAAGGCGATCTCGTGGGTGCCGTCGAGGGCGAGCGCACGGCCGGCCGGCCAGTCCGACCACGCCGCGCGGACGGCATCCGGGTCGACCGTCTCGGGCTCGAGGCCCTGCAGGCCCGCGACCACGGCGTCAGGCGTGCCGTGCCCGATGCCGGTGGCGCCGAGCGATCCGTAGAGGGCACACGACACGGATGCCACCCGCTCGAGCACGTGCTCGGCTCGCAGGCGGCGCACGAAGTCGACGGCCGCCCGCATGGGACCCACCGTGTGCGAGCTGGAGGGACCGACGCCGATGGAGAACAGCTCGAAAGCAGAGACATAGGCGCTCACCCGCTCAGCCTACGTCTCCACCCCCGACACCGCCCGGCCACCTGATCGCCACGCCCGGGATACACGGCGGCCACCGCCGATTAGACCAAACCGGGCACCTTGGCTATGCTGGACCACGGCCTGCGCGCCGTTTCGCGCGGAGGCCCTGCGCCCGTAGCTCAATGGATAGAGCATCTGACTACGGATCAGAAGGTTAGGGGTTCGAGTCCCTTCGGGCGCACACTGTGTTGAGACAGTAAGGGGCCTGGTCCAGGAGAAATCCGGATCAGGCCTTGTCTCGTTTCGGGCGTCGCTCCGAACAAGCCGGGCATTCCCGGGGCATTTCGCGCCCCAGACCAGGGGCCCATGGCCAGTGCCAACAAGGCGCTGACGACGTGCATGAGCAAGGCGAGGATGATGCACGCCAGCACAGCGGTGTCGGGGGCCGACTGTAGCCTCCGGGCATGCCGTCCCGCCGTCTGAGCCCGCGCACGGCGCTGGGTGTCGCGTTGTCGGCGACGATCACGAGCTACTGGCCCAGATGTCAGGGCAGTGCGCGGGCTGGCATGAATCGCCCGAGACGATCACGCTGTGCGCCGCGCTCGCGGTCGAGATCGACGGCACGGCCCCGTGGATCCAGGTCGTTCTCGCGCGCTTCTTCGAAGCGGCGTCCATCACGGGCCGCGCGATGAGCGTCAAACGCTCGACGGTGTCGGCGACGGACTGAAAATCGACCTGAAATGGACGCCAGTTATCGCCGAAGCAACCCCTGTCGCGAGTGCGTTGAAAGCAATGGGCCGGCTCGCCAGCAAACTAGCCGAAATCCCCTGACTCTACCCACCGTCACCGCGAGGCTTCGCAATCGAAACCGGACTGGGCGGGAACCTCCCGCCGGGCTTCCCGACCATTGATAAGTGGGACTTCGTCGCCGGCACGGCTACGTCTATCAAAAGCATCGACCTCGCCGCGCCCTCCTCCCAGGATGCCGGTCGATTGACCTCTCTGCTGCAGAAGTACATCGACAAAGCGGCCAAGTTCGACCGAGCGAACTGGGGCGGTGTGAAGATAGCCCCTGTGGAAATCGTCACGCGACAGCTGGAAGCCAGCATCGCTCGCGGGGCTAAGGCAGCCCAGGAAACCGTCCTATCGGAGATGGCGGAGTACGCGCGGGCGCGCGGAGTGGAACTCATCGTGGGAGTGACCCGATGACGCGGGCGTCGGTGTCCGTGCACGTGCAACCGGACGGTCGGGTGTTCGTGATCGTGTACTCACGCAACGCAGACGGCTTCTGGCTGATGAACGGCCTGCCACGGGTGCTCCCCACGGCGGAGGGAGAAGAGGCGCTCGGTTCGGCTGTGCTGGATGCCCTCGAGGCTTCAACACAGGTCACTCTTCCGTCACGTGACCTTCGTAACGACCCGCCGGACCGCGATTTCCTGGCGTGGCTTGGGGTTCCCACGTACGCCAAGTATGCGAAAGGTGTGCGTAGCGTTGGCGTCTACGCATTCCTCGACGAGGGCCAGGACCGTGTCCTCGTCACCCCCGAGGCGAACGGTGGCGCGAGGTCAGGGTTTACTCCCATCAGCGATAAGCGAGTCACACTCACCACCTTCGACGCCCTCACGATCGGTAGTACCGTGCGAGCGGCACTCAGCCTCGCGACCATCTGAATCTTCTCCGCGCCGACGCCATGCGTGGCACTGTAAAGCGGGCCGGAACGGTGCGAGTCCTGGACTCCCCCAAGTTGACGGCCGGGTCGATCCGCCTGAACGGCCGAGAGCTGACCGCGCTCGCACCCCAACGCAGGAACATGCGATACGTCCCCCAGAAATACGCGCTGTTCCCCAGCCTGTCGGTGGTGCAGAACGTCGAGTTCGGTCTGCGCCGACGGATCCGGAGCACGAGCGAGCGACGCCGCACGGCCCGGGAGTTCCTGGATTTCGCACGGCGCAGCGCGCTCGGCCTCGCCGGTCGAGAGGCAACGGCTCCCGACGACGGAAGGGTCTGACCACGCCCGAACGCCCGCGTCAGGCCCGAGAGGCCCCGTCGCGACACCCCTGTCGACATCACACGCCCCGCGGGACCGCGACGGTGACGAGGCCCCGGCCACGGCAGAGCCCGGCCGGGGCCTCTCTCGTCACCCTCGGCAGACATGCGCCCGGCTTTCGCGTGATGTTCCCGCGGGTGTGCACTCTTAGGGATGACGCCGCATCGTCGGCGTCGCTCTGAGAGGAGGACGCACATGGACGAACACGACGCCGTGACACCGACGGGCCATCGGCGGCCCGCCGACACCGTTCCCGACCGCCCGGCGAGCCGCTGGAGCGAGATGTACGCGATGCTCGAGCAGCAGTTGCGCGACCGTGACCACGACCTGGCGCTCAAGACCGCCGAAGACGTCGACTGGATCGCGCTCGCCGACGACGAGCCCGACGCGGCGAGCAGGTGCCGCGGCTGGATCGCGCTCTGCATGGTCTACCTCGGGGTCGGCGCGCTGGCGCAGGCGGTGGACGCGGCGGCGCGCGCGCAGGCCGCGGCGGTGGATGCCGCCGACGAGACGCTGCAGACCTACGCGAGCACCCTGATCGCCGCCGGCATGGCCGCCAACGGCGAGCACAGCGGCGCCCTCCGCCTGCTGGCGGAACTCGGCGACCTCGCCGAGGCCTCGGACGAGGCGCGACGGACCGCGGCGCTCGCGCGGGTCATCGTCGCCGTGCGCACGGTCGACGTCGACGCGTTCGACGCCGCAGCCGACGACGTCGAGGCCATCGGCTCGGGCGGTGAGGTGACCGACGCCATCCTGACCGTCGTGGCCTCGTGGCGGTCACTGCTGCACGGCCGGCCCGACGAGGCCGCCGCGTCGACGCTGCGCGTCACCCACGGCTCGCGCCGGCTGCGCCTGCCCCCGGTCGCCCGCGCTGCGGCCGTGTCGGTGCGCACGCGCGCGCTCATCGTGCGCGGCGACGCGCTGCGCGCGCTGGGCGCCCTCGACGGCGCACGGAGCCCGGCGGGACACGCCGTGTGCCTCTCGATGCTGCGGGCGCGCGTGTACCTGTCGCTCGACCGCCCCCGCGACGCCCTTCGCGCGACGGACGGATGCCTGCGCCTCGGCGACCGCCACAGCCTCGCGACGCTCACCGGGGTCTACCTGCACCGCGCGGTCGCGCTCGAGCGCCTCGGCCACTCCGACGCCGCCGACGCGATGTTCGTCGACGGCCTGCACCTCGCTCGCACCGCGGTGTCGCTGGTCTCTCTGGCGGTGTTGCCCGACGACACGGTCGATGCCCTCTGGGATCGCAGCGCCGTGGCCGACGACACGCGACTCGATCAGCTGCGCGAGGCCCGGAAGCGGGCGGCGCCGCTGCGCGGCCCCCGCGCGCCGCGTCGGCGCGTGCCCGATTTCTCGCCCCGCGAGGCCATCATGGCGCGCGCCCTCGTGACGGGCGCGCCGATGAGCGCCATCGCCGAAGACCTGCACATCTCGCCGAACACGGTCAAGTCGCAGACCAGGGCCGTCTACCGAAAGGCGGGGGTGTCGAGCCGTACCGAGCTGATCGACCTGCTCGACGACGCCGGTTTCGGCGGCAGCCTATGACGACGCGGCCGCGTTCTTGCCCTTGTTCTTCTTCTTGGGCTTGATCGGCGCTCCCGCATCGGGACCCGCCGCGGGAGCGGCGGCCTCGGCGGCGGCCCGCTCCTTCGCCCGCCGCTTGGCCTGCGCCGCGAGCCGGGCGAGATCAACCATCCGCAAGGCGTCCATGCGGGCACGGCGCATGCGGGCGTAGTCGGGATCGGCATCGGCGGTCATGCCCTCGACATCGAGCCTCTGGGCGAGGTTGGCCTCGACGTCGCCCCACGCCGCCACGCGCGCATCGCCGACGAGCGCACGCACCTGGTCGGGGTCGTCGGCCAGCGCACGCAGCTCTTTCGCGACGCCGCGCGACTGGCGCGCGCGCCGACGGAGGTTGCGGGTGTCGCGGTCGCGGTAGTCGTGCGTGCCCGACGAGTCCGAGAACCGCCCCCACGCGCGCTTCCGCTGCTGGGTCACCCGGTCGGCCGCCTGGTCCTGCTCGTCGGCGAGACCACGCAGGGTATCGCGCGCGAACGCGGCGAACACTCCGCTGTCGAACTGCCCGCCGCGGGCGATCGTCTCGACCAGGATCCGGTTGCGCACCGCGAGCCGCGCAGCCGCGATCGCGATCGACAGCCCCTCGGCGACGGCATCCTTCGTGCGACCCACGCGACCTCCCGTTCCAGGCTATCGGTCGCGACCCGGCACACGCTGCGCCCCGGTCTCAGGAAAGCCGCGCCACGACCCCCTCGACCCGCCGCGCCCGCGTCTCGGCCGCCTTCGCCGTCTCGACGGCGGTGACGTGCGCCTTGCGCGCGCTCGGCGACAGCGCGTCGAAGGCCGCGCGCACGCCGGCCCGGTCCAGGGCGGATGCCAGATCGTCGGGCACCTCGACGGTTCGGGGCGTCGTGTCGAGTTGCAGGTCGACGGTGATGGCATCCCCGCCCTTCAGCCCCGTCGCCGCGCGCTTGTCGGCCGAGAACGGGATGAGGCAGCGACCGCCCATCACGCCGATCGTGCTCGCGTACACGTACCCGTCGACGTCGACCGTCACGGCCGCCCGCTTGCCGCCGCCCAACGCCTCGACGACCTCGGCCGGCACCTCGATGCCGGTGTTGTTGCCGGTCTGCCACAGCGTCGTCTCGAACCGCATGACAGGAGTGTGGCACACGCCCGGTAGGTGAACGTACGGGGAAGCGCAAGGGCCCACGACCCGGCATCCGCGTGCCCTATGGTCGGACCCGTTGCGGAGGGCCTCGGAGAGTACTCGGGGGCCTTCTGTCGTTTCCGGGCACGGGCGTCAGGTTCTACCGGATCGAGCCGCATGACGCAAAGGCCAATCCGAATCAGACAGTCTCTCCGAAGATGTGTGGAGGGCGGCCGAGTGGCCGCTGCAAACATCCTGGGAGGTTCATCATGAGCTCGTCACCGAACCGCATCGTGGCCACCGTCTTCGGTGCCGTCTACCTGCTCGTCGGCCTGCTCGGTTTCGCCGTGACCGGCGGCGTCGGATTCATCACGACCGAGGGCAACCTGCTGCTCGGCGTGTTCGCCGTCAACCCGCTGCACAACGTGGCGCACCTGCTGATCGGTGCCGCGCTGCTCATCGCGGGCCTGGCCAACGTGCGTGCCGCCAAGGGCGTCAACATCACCGTCGGCGCCGTCTACCTGCTGCTCGGCATCGTCGGCTTCTTCCTGGTCGGGACGGCGGCCAACATCCTGGCGCTCAACACGCCCGACCACTTCCTGCACCTCGCCAGCGCGGTCGTGCTGCTCGGCGTCGGCCTCGGCACCGAGCGCAGCGTCCCCCGCACCGCGGCGGTCTGAGCGTGAACGCCGCGACCTTCCTGCGGTCGTGGCCCTCCGCGTCGGCGTGGGGGGCCGGGCTCGTCATGGCCGCCCTCGGCGCCGGAGCGATCATCCGGCCCGACTCCGGGGTCGCCCTGCGCGGCCTCGGAGCAGGGCTGGTCGGTCTGGGCCTCGCCGCCCTCGTGTGGGGCGGCGTGAGCCTGGCGGCCGGACGGCTGGCGGTGGTGCGCACGGCGCTCGCGGGAACGCTCGTGTCGCTGGTCGCGACCGCCGCGCTGCTCTTCAGCGCCCCGGCGCACACCAGCGTCGTCGGGGTCGCCGCGGCATCCGTGCTGCTCGTCGTCGTCGGCGCGACCCTGGCGGTGCACGTGCGTCGACGGGGCGCCCATGCCGCTCCCGCGACCGCGAGGCCGATGAGCGTGCTCGGGCTCCTGGTGGCGGGCGCGATCATCGGTGTCGTCGTCACCCCGGCGTTGAGCGCGACCCAGAACGCGATCCTGCTGCGTGACGACGGGACCGTTCCCGTCATCGACCACCACGGACATTGATTCGACATCGAGGCGCCTCCCTTCGCGGAGGCGCCTCGGTGCGTCGTGAGGTGGCACGCTGGAACGATGCAGGCCGCGACTCCTCCGCCGGTCCCCCGCCGCGTCGCGGCGCTGCGGGCCAAGCTGCTCGTCGCTCTCGCGGGCGACCCCACCGGGATGGCCCCGTACGTGCGCGCGATCGCCGACGGCGACGACGCGGGGTACTTCGCCGAGAACGGCCCCGCGTGGACGGTGCACGCCGGGATGGGGACCCTGGTGGCCGGCATCCGTGCCCTTCTGCTGCAGGCTCTGCACCCGGGCGCCCTCGCCGGCGTGCACGACTGGTCGCGCTACCGCGAAGATCCGATCGGACGGCTGACGGGGACCGTGCGCTGGGTCATCGCGCTCACGTACGGATCACGCGCCCAGGCAGAGGCCGAGACCGCGCGAGTGGGACGCTTTCATCAACGGGTGAAAGGGAGCTACCGCGCGGGTGACGGCACCGAGCGGACGTACACGGCCGAGACGAGCGACCTGGTGCGCTGGGTGCACCTGGCCTTCACCGACGCCTTCCTCACGAGCCACGAGGCCTACGGCGGCCCGATCCCCGGCGGCCCCGACGCCTACGTCGCCGACTGGGCGACGGCGGGCCGGCTCATGCGGGTCGTCGACCCGCCGCTGACCCGCGCGGCGCTGCACGCCGAGCTCGACGGGTTTCTCGCGCGCGGCGAGCTGCGCCGCGACGAGCGGGTGGACGACGTCGTGCGCTTCCTGCGGCGGCCCCCGTTCCGCGGGACGATGGGAGTGGCCTACCGCGTGCTGTTCGCCGCGGCCGTGGCCACGATCCCGCCCCGGTTCCGGCGCCTGCTCGGTGTGCGGAGGTGGCCGCTGCCCGTGGTCACCGCGACGCGCCTGATCCTGGCGACCACCGAGCGCGCGCTCGGCTCGGGACCCCGCGCGCAGGACATGGCACGGCTGCGGCTGCGGAGACTCGGCCTACCGCAACCCGGGGCCGCGCGACACGACTCCTGAACGACCGCGCCCCTACGGCGCTGAGGACGCCGGCGCCTCGGGAGTGGCGGAGTTGTGTGTCGGGCCGGGGTCGGGGCCGGGGCCGGGGTCGCCGAGGCAGGCTGCAGCGGGGCAACCGGGGAGGGCGTGCCGGACTCCGGAGAAACTCGGCACCGTCGAACACCGCCGCGCGACACGGGGGCGCCGGGCACGAGGACTCCGGAGCGCGGCACGACGCACGGCCGCGGAGCGGGAGCACCGGCCCGGTGCCGGGAGGCTCGGGACGACGTAGCCTGTAAGGGCCCGAGGCCGACCGGAGGTGACATGAGCGACGACCCCCGACACTCGGCCGAGCGCTACCGCCTCGACCGGCGGCTGCACGACGCCGGGCTGAGCGAGACGGATGCCGCCCCTTCGGCTCCGTCGGGCGGATCGACGGCCGCCGAGCGCGCGGCGTACGTCGAGACGGCGATCCAGCAGGCGATCCGCCGCGGTGAGTTCGACGGGCTGCCCGGGGCCGGCAAGCCGCTTCCCGACCTGGGCGGCTCGCACGACCCCGACTGGTGGATCCGCCGCAAGATCGAGACCGAGAAGCTCACCGGGCTCGGCCCGCCCGCCCTCACCCTGCGCGTCGAGCACGCCGAGCTCTCGGCCACCGTCGACGCGTTGACGCGGGAGCCCGACGTGCGCGAGGTGCTCGAGGACTTCAACCGCCGGGTGATCGAGGCGCGCCGCCAGCTCCTCGGCGGTCCTCCCGTCGTCACGCCGACGGTCGACGTCGACGAGCAGGTGGCGGCGTGGGCGGAGCGGCGACGCGCCCGCGACGACGCGACTCCCCCGGCCGCGGCACCGACGCGACGGTGGTTCCGGCGGGCGAGCCGCACCTGACACCGCCCGCGGCACCGGCACCGGCACCGGCACCGGCACCGGCACGACGGTGGTTCCCGCGGGTGACGCGGCGGGCGACGGGCACCTGACACCGCGCAGAACGGGACCCGCGCAGCACCAGCCCACCCAGCACGGACCCCGCGCAGCACGACACCGGGGAGCGCGGCCCCCCGACAGACGCCCCACCGAGCACCAAGTCCGGGCAGACGCCTCGGCCCCACACGACCTCGGACGCACACCCCCTCCCGGCACCGTCTCGCACGACACTCCCGTGCCGAGCGTCGCCTGGGGCCGACGCCGATGCCACGACCCCGTGCGCCGCTCTCGCGCCGTCCACCCCACACCCAGACGAGGCGCGTCCCGCAGCGCGTGCGGCCGTCGGGCTCAGAGGGCGGCGAGGGCCTCAGCGCGCTCGACGAGAGCACGCGCCCGCGCCAGCGTCGGGGCGTACGAGCCGTCGACGGGGCCGTCGGGCGTCGACGACAGCAGCACCCGCGCGCGCTCGACCTCGTCGGGTGCCGGGGTGAAGCCGCGGTGCGCGCCGGCGATGGCGGCGTCGTGCAGGGCGAGGGTTCCGGTGAAGCCCATGCGCGCGGCGTGCTCGGCCGCGTCCTGCGCGGTGTCGACGTCGCCGCACGGGCCGTCGATGGGCGCGGCGATGCCGGCCGCCGCCGAGGCGACGACGAGCTGCGCGCGGGGCCACGACAGGGCGAGGCGGTCGGCCGCCATCCCGGTGTCGCGGCGGAAGTCGCCGGTGCCGAAGGCCAGCCGCCGGGTCGCCGGGTGCGCGGCGATCGCGGGGGCGGCGAGCAGGGCCGCCGCCGACTCGATCATGGCGACGACCGGCGTGCCCACGGGCAGCGAGGTCGCGACATGGGCGACGTCGGCCGGTCCGGCGCACATCGCCAGCACGACACCGGCCAGACGGTCGCCGAGCTCGCGTCCGAGCGACAGGTCGGCCTCGCCGTCGCGCGTGCCCGCGGCGCTGATCCGCAGCCACACGGGCGACACCGCGGCGGCACGACGGGCGCGGGCGCGGCCCTCGTCTTTGCGGGCGGCGGGAAGGCCGTCCTCGAGGTCGAGCACGAGCACGTCGGCGGGGGTGGCCGCGTCGCCCGCCAACGGCGAGCGCAGCAGCCAGGTGCGCGCGTGCACGACGCGCGCGGGGGCGGGAGCGGCCGAAGCCGCCCCCGCCGAGAACTGCGTCAGGCTCACGAACGACCCCGCGTCGTGGCCTCGGCCTCCGCCTGGGCGCGGAAGGTGTTCAACGCCTGCGTGTCGATCGACCCGGCGCCCACGGCCGTCGACGGCGCGTGCGTGGCATCCGCCGTCTCTTCGGCAGATGCACCGTGGTCGTCGCCGGTGAGCAGCGACTCGTCGAAGGGACGCTCGCCCGACAGCACCTCGCGCACGCGCTGACCGTCATACTGCTTGGTCCAGACGCCGATGAGCATCGTCGCGACCGCGTTGCCGGTGAAGTTGGTGACGGCGCGGGCCTCGGACATGAAGCGGTCGATGCCGACGATGACGCCGACGCCGTTGACGAGGTCGGGGCGGTAGGCCGAGAGGCCGCCCGCGAGCGTGGCCAGACCGGCGCCGGTGACGCCCGCCGCGCCCTTCGAGGCGATGATCATGAACACCAGCAGACCGATCTGCTCGGGGATCGACATCGGGGCTCCCATCGCCGAGGCGATGAACAGCGACGCCATCGTGAGGTAGATCGCGGTGCCGTCGAGGTTGAACGAGTATCCGGTGGGCACGGTGATGCCGACGACGGGCTTCGAGACACCGAGGTGCTCCATCTTGGCGATGAGACGCGGCAGGGCGGCCTCGGACGACGACGTGCCGACGATGAGCAGGTACTCGCGGCCCAGGTACTTCATGAGCGAGAAGATGTTGACCCGCGTGAAGACGTAGAGCATCGTGCCGAGCACGACCGAGATGAAGAGGAAGCACGTGAGGTAGAAGGCGCCCATCAGGATGCCGAGGCTGATGACGGCCTGGAAGCCCGTCTTGCCGACGACCGCGGCGATGGCGCCGAACGCACCGATCGGGGCCAGCCACAGGATCATGCCGAGGATGTGGAACACCAGCACCTGGAAGTTGCGGATCGCGTCGACCATGCGTGCGCCGCGGTCGCCCATGCGCTGCAGGGCGAAGCCGACGAGCAGGGCGACGAAAAGCACCTGCAGGATGCTGCCCCCGGTGAAGGCCGAGAAGAACGTCGTGGGGATGATGCCGAGCACGAAGTCGTGCGTGCTCGTCGCCTGCCCGTCGACCTTGTACGTGGCGCCGGCGATGTTGAGCCCCTCGCCGGGGTGGATGACGTTGCCGACGACGAGCCCGATGAGCAGGGCGAACGACGACATCACGAGGAAGTAGACCATCGCGAGGCCGCCGATCTTGCCGACCGTCGAGGCCTTGGCGATCGAGCCGATGCCCACGACGATGGTGCAGAAGATGACGGGGGCGATCATCATCTTGATGAGGTTGACGAAGCCCTTGCCGAGCGGCTCGAGGGCCTGCGCGAACTGCGGCGCGACGAGCCCCACGACGATGCCGCCGGCGACGGCGACGATGACGGCGATGTAGAGCCAGTGGTTGCGGTCGATCTTCTTGCGCGGTCGACCGTCGCGCGTGCTGCCGAGTGAGAGTGCCATCGCCTTCCCCTTTTCCTAACGTCTTCGTTGAGTCCGGCGGGGTGCCGGGATGACGTCGACTCTCGGGCATCGCCGCCCCGGCTGCGATTTGTGGTCGTATTGTTCACGGCACGAAGAGGAGGTCGGGATGCGGCTCAGCGTTGGCGGGCGCCTCGCTCTGGTGTCGCTCGGCGTGGTGGTGCTTGTCGCCGTCGTGCTGGCCGCCCTGCTGTCGGTGCAGCTGTCGGACTCGGGGCAGCGCGAGGCCGCGGCGGTCACCCGGTCGGTGGCCGAGACGCTCGCGAGCGAGCCCGACGTCGCCGCTCTCGTGCAGTCCCGCGACTCCGCCGAGCTGCAGCCGATGGTCGAGCGCATCCTGTCCGACGCCCCGCTGTCGTTCGTGACGATCATGACCCCCGACGGTGTGCGGCTCACGCATCGCAACCGCTCCGAGATCGGCGAGCAGTACCTCGGCTCGCGCGACGAGGCCCTCGCCGGACGGACGTTCACCGAGGTGTACGAGGGGACGCTCGGCCCCTCCGTGCGGACGATCACGCCCATCCGCGTGGGGGGCTCGTCCGACGGCGCGATCGTCGGCCTGGTCGCGGTCGGGGTGACGCTCGGCGAGGTGCAGGCCGACCTCGCCGCGCGCGTGCCGCTGATCGTCGTGGCATCCGCCGCCATCGTCGGGGTGGGCGTGCTCGGAGCGGTGTACGTGCGTCGCACCGCCCGGCGGGTGACCGGGTCGTACACGCCGGCCGAGCTGTCGCGGCTGGTCGAGAGCTACGAGACCGTGCTGCACTCCCTCCGCGAGGGGCTCGTCGTGAGCGACAGCGCGGGGCGCATCGTGCTCTACAACGACGAGGCCGCCGATCTGCTCGGGCTCCCGCCCGCCACGACGGGCCAGGTGTCGCTCGACCCGCACGCCATCGACATGGATGCCACCCTGCGCGACGCCATCGCGACGGGACGGCGCATGGTCGAGGAGACGGTCGTCAACGGCGACCGGGTGCTGCTGGTGAACCAGGAGGAGACGCGCGACCTCGCCGGCCGCCGCGCCCCCGAGCGGGGACGCGTCATGACGTTGCGCGACCGCTCCGAACTGCAGGCCCTGCTCGGCGAGCTCGAGGGCGTCCGGACACTGAGCGAGACCCTGCGCGCGCAGACGCACGAGCACGGCAACCGCCTGCACGCTCTGCTGGCCCTGCTCGAGCTGGGCCGTGTCGACGACGCGCAGCGCCTGATCGTGGCATCCACCCACGAACGGCAAGAGCTCGCCGACCGCATGGTCGCCGACCCCGACGAGGACGCGGTGGTCGTGGCGCTGCTGCTCGGCAAGCTCGACGAGGCGGCCGAACGCGGCGTGCGGCTGACGATCGACGTGGCCGAGCCCACCCCGGCGCTGCCGCTCGCGCCCGCCGAGGCGGTCACCGTCGTCGGCAACCTGGTCGACAACGCCCTGGATGCCGCGGCCGCGGCGCCCGGTCCGCGCTGGGTGCGCGCGGCCCTGCACACGAACGGCCCCGAGGTGACCGTCGAGGTGTCGGACAGTGGGACGGGCTTCGACCCCGCCCTGGCCGATCCGTTCGCGTTCGGGGCGAGCACCAAGCCCGCCCACGCGCCGGGCGGGCGGGGCGTGGGTCTGGCCCTGGTCCGCGACATCGTGGCCGCGCACGGGGGGACGCTGCAGCTCACGACCGACCCGACCACGGTGCGCGTGCGCCTTCGGGCGGTGGCCCCATGATCCGCGTGCTCGTGGTCGACGACGACGCCCTGGCGCTCGAGCTGCACACCGCGTACGTGCACCGCGTGCCGGGCTTCGAGGTCGTCGGGCAGGCGGCCGGGGCGCGCGCGGCGCTCACCGCCATCGCCGACCCGGAGCGGCGGATCGACCTCGTGCTGCTCGACATGACCATGCCCGACGGCGGGGGTCTCGACGTCGCCCGCGCCGCGCGGGCGATGGGCGCCGGTGCCGACATCATCGCGGTGACGGCCGTGCGCGACGCCGAGACCGTGCGCGCCGCCGTGTCGACCGGCGTCGTGCACTACCTCATCAAGCCCTTCACGTTCGCGGCGTTCCGCGAGCGCCTCGAGGCGTACCGCGCCTATGTCGAGGGGCTCGACCGCGCCCGGGGCGAGGCGACGCAGTCCGAGGTCGACGCGCTGTTCGGCTCGCTGCGCACGGTGACGGCCCCCGCGCTGCCGAAGGGTCTCAGCGACGAGACGCTGCAGGCCGTGGCCGAGCGCGTGCGGACGGCGGCCGACGCGGTGTCGTCGACCGAGGTCGGCGAGACCGAGGGCATCTCGCGCGTCACCGCCCGACGCTACCTCGAGCACCTGGCCGACGTGGGCCGCGTACGGCGGGTGCCCCGCTACGGCGGTCCCGGGCGCCCCGAGATCACGTACGCCTGGCTGCGCTGACGCGGGCGCCCGTCCCCTCCCGCGTCGCCGCTCTCGCGGCGAGCGCCCAGGACACGGCGACGGCGCCCGCGCCCGGCACGCCGCCCGGGACTCGGCGGGGCGCAGGGCTCAGGGCTCAGAGCTCAGGGCTCAGGGCTCAGGGCTCAGGGCGAGAAGGCGGCGCGCACGGCCTCGTTGACCACGACGCCCGATCGGACGTTCAGGCCCTTCGCGAGAGCCGGATCGGCGGATGCTGCGGCCTCCCAGCCCGCGTCGGCGATGCGGGTGATGTAGGGCAGGGTGGCGTTCGACAGCGCGCGGGTCGAGGTGTGGGGCACCGCGCCGGGCATGTTCGCGACGCAGTAGTAGAGCGAGCCGTGCACGGCGAAGGTCGGGGCGTCGTGCGTGGTCGGGCGGGAGCCCTCGAAGCATCCGCCCTGATCGATCGCGATGTCGACGAGCACCGAGCCCGGCCTCATCGCGGCGACCATGTCGTCGGTGACGAGCTTGGGCGCGGCGGCGCCGGGGATGAGCACCGAGCCGATCACGAGGTCGGCGTCGGCGAGCTGCTCGGCGATCTCGAGGCGCGTCGAGGCCCGGGTCTCGATGGCGCCGCCGAAACGCTCTTCGAGGCCGCGCAGACGGGGCAGCGAGATGTCGACGACGGTCACGCGGGCGCCGAGACCGAGCGCGTTGGCCGCGGCGTGCTCGCCCGCGACGCCGCCGCCGATGACGACGACCTTGGCGCGCGGCGTGCCGGGGACGCCACCGGGAAGCAGCCCGCGCCCGCCGGATGCACGCAGCAGGTGGTGGGCGCCCTCGATGATCGAGAGGCGGCCGGCGACCTCGCTCATGGGGGCGAGCAGGGGCAGGGCGCGGTCGGCGGTCTGCACCGTCTCGTAGGCCACGGCGGTCGTGCCGGCGGCCATGAGCGCCTCGGTCAGCGGCCGGTCGGCGGCGAGGTGCAGGTAGGTGAACAGGGTGAGGTCGCGGCGCAGGAAGCCGTACTCGGGCGCGATGGGCTCTTTGACCTTGACCAGCAGCTCGGCGCGTGCCCAGGTCTCTTCGGCGGTGTCGACGATCTCGGCGCCCGCGGCCCGGTACTGCTCGTCCGAGAAACTGCTGCCCTCGCCCGCCCCCGCCTGCACGAGGACCTCGTGCCCCCGGCCGACCAGCGCGTCGACGCCGGCGGGCGTCATGGCGACGCGGTTCTCGTTGTTCTTGATCTCGGTCGGCACCGCGATACGCATGGGCGTCTCCTCAACTCGTGCGATTCGCGAAGAGAATCGCAGATTCAGGCACGAAGAAGGATGATGACCGAAGATCCTGCGGCAAAGACGGGCCAGAGAGCGGTAACCTCACCCTCGAGGAGCGGATGGGCTCCGGAAGACCGAAGGACCTGCGATGACCGACGACGACCTGCACCCGCTCGACGCGCGCATCATCGACCTGTTGGGCGCCGACGGACGCATGACCAACGCGGCATTGGCCGAGGCGCTGGGGGTGGCGCCGTCGACGGCGCACGCGCGCCTGCGCGGCCTCGTCGATCGCGGGGTGATCTCGGGCTTCCACGCCGCGATCGACCAGAGCCGGCTCGGGCGCGGGCTGCAGGCGATCATCGGCGTCACGCTGCGACCGGGGCAGCGGCACGAGAGCATCCGCGCGTTCGCCCACGACATCCGTCGCCATCCCGACGTCATCCAGCTGTTCTTCCTCGGCGGCGCCGACGACTTCCTCGTCCATATCGCGGTCGACGACTCCTCGGCGGTGCGCCGCTTCGTCGTCGACCAGCTGTCGGCGCGTCACAGCGTGGCATCCACGCGCACGAGCCTGATCTTCGAGTACCACCGCAACGGGCTCGCCGCCGACTTCGACTGACGCCGCCCGGGCGCTCGCGACGCCCGGGCCCGCAGACCGCCCGAGACGATTTCACCCGCTAGTTCACCCGATCGCGCGGCTGCCGCCGGACGTGTGAGCGGGGGGCGAAATCGGTGTTTACTCATGGGATGGCGTCCGATCGCTCCTCCCCGTCGCCGTCGCCACGGCGACGTGTGCGCGAGACGCCCTGGCGATGGGCCATGCGGGCCACGATGCAGATCCTGTTCGCCGTCGTACCGCCCGGCGACCGGATCGTGGTGCACGGTCACGGCGACGCCGAAGAGAACGCGTTGCGGATCGCGGGCGCCCTGTCGCGACGAGCCGTGCCGGATGCCGTCGTGACGATGCTGTGCGCAGATCCCGCCGCAGCGGCGCGGTACGCCGCGGTCGCACTCGAACAGACCGACTGGGATCCGGCTCGCGTGTGCTTCGTGAAGAAGCGCAGCGTGCGCGGACCGTGGGCGTTCGTGCGCGCGCGACTGACCTTCTCGACCCACGGCCTGTTCGGGCGGCCCGAGCCGGGCCGGCGGCGTCTGCACGTCATGCTCGGTCACGGTCACGGACCGAAGTCGTCGGGGGCCGACCCGGGCGTGCGCACCGACGTCGCCCAGATCGCCACGACGAACAACCGCGTGTGGGGGTTCGCGGTGCTCGCCGACTCGGGCGTCGACGTCGCGCGGAGCGCCTTCGCCACGGGCAACCCCCGCGACGACGCGTTCGACGAAGACGCGGGGCGCGCACGGCTCACGACGCTCGGCATCGACCCCGCACGCCCGCTGGTGCTGTGGCTGCCCACCTGGCGCCCCGACACGCCCGCGTTCGACGCCGTGCGCAGGGCGGCGACGGATCGGCTCGCGCGGCTCGGCTCGACGCTCGACGCGTACGCGGCCGAACGCGGGGTGACGCTCGTGACCAAGGTGCACCAGATGGATGCCGGGATCTCGGCGCTGCACGGCGATCGGCACGTGGTGACCTCCGAGACGCTGGCGGACGCGGGGCTGTCGTTCTTCCGGCTGCTCGCCGCGGCCGACGGCGTGCTGTCGGACTACTCCAGCGTGTGGGTCGACTACCTCGTACGGCGTCGGCCGGTCGGACTGCTGTTCGACGACGCCGAGATGTTCGGCCGCGAGCGCGGCTTCAACCGTCCGACGATCGACGAGGTGGCATCCGACCTCATGCTGCGCACGCCCGACGACGTCGTGCGCTTCGTCGACGAGGTCTGCGACCACCACGCGCGGCCCCGCGAGTGGGAGCCCGCCCGGCGCGTGAGCCGCGAGCTCGGGCTGGTCACCGCGCCGCAGCGCACCGACCGCGTGCTCGACCTGGTCGCCGAACGGGCGGAGCGCTACGGGCGGCCTCTGCTGCGCGCCCGCTGAGCCGTGCGTTCGTCGATCGGGTGGCGCACCGCGGGACTGGCCGCGGCGGCCGGGCTGCAGGCGGCGTCGTTCCTGGTGCTCGCGCGCGAGCTGGGCGCCGCCGGTTTCGGGGTGTTCGGGACCCTGTTCTCGCTCGGGAGCCTGATGTCGGTCGTCGTCGGGTTCGGCCTGGCCGCGCGTGCTCTGCGCGCCCGGGCAGAACCGGATGCCGCAGCCCTGACCAGCACGATGATGGCGGTACGGCTGCTGACCACCGCGGGTCTCGTGGGGGCGATGGCGGCGACGGTCGCGGCGACGGGGATCGCGCCGGGCGCGGCCGTGGCGGCGCTCGCGTTCACCGCGCACGAGACGGTGAGCGAGCTGACGCAGGCGGTGCTCGCGGGACGCGGCGCGATCCGTCTCGCCACGGGGCTGCTCGTCGCCCAGCGCGCGGCGGTGCTGCTGTCGATCGTGGGCGGCGGCGCCCTGCACGTGCGCGACGGGGCGGTCGCCGGCGTCGTCGCCCTCTCGATCGCCGTGGCCAGCGCGCTGACGATCACGACACGGCCGAGGACGGGCGCGATCGCCCGGCTGATCGCGACGAGCCGGGCCTACTGGGCGTCGGGGCTCGCCTCGGCGATCTCGCGCCTCGAGGTGCCTGCGATCACCCTGGTCGGCGGCTCGACGGTCGCCGGGATGTACGCCGCGAGCGAGCGCGCGGTCGGCCCCGTGACCCTGCTCGGGCAGGCCGTCCTGCAGGTGAGCACGCCCGAGCTCGCCGCCGCCGATCCCCGCACGCGACGGGCCATGTTCGTGCGCACCCGCCGCCTGACCTCGCGCGTGATGCTCGCGGCCGTCGTCGTCGCCGTCCCGGCGGGCCTCGCCGGTGCGGCGCTGCTGGGGCCCGGCTTCGCACCCGCCTGGGCCGGCATCGCGGGCTTCGTCGCCGGGGCGGGGGTGATGAGCGCGAACCAGGCCCACCAAGCACTGCTGCTGTCGGTCGGCGAGGCGAGGACGGCCGCCCGCTGCGTCGCGACGGGCGCGGTGTGCGGTGTCGTGGCGGCGGCGGGTCTGGCCGCCGTCGGGGGCCTGCCGATGCTCGGTCTCACCCCCGTGCTGGCGCAGGGCGTGATGCACGTGCTGCTGCGACGCGCGGTCGGTCCGATCATCGCCGCCGGCTAGTGCGATGAGCGCCGGTCGTCTGCGCCGAGGCCGCGCCAGGCCGCGGCGAGAGGAAGCTGATACGTTTCCGCCGTGATCCTCATCCCCTCGGGCGAGCCTCGCGGAGTCGTGCTGTTCGCCCCCGGTGCCGGTGGTGACCCGGCACGTTATGAGGCACTGACCGGCGCTGCCCGAAACGCGGGATTCGTCGTTGCCGCACCCGTCCACGAGCGCTTCGATGCGACGGCCGTGACAGCTGAGCAGGCCCGTGAACGTGCCGTCGGACTTGCTGAAGTGCTCGAAGAGGTCGGCGATCACGATCTCCCTGTCATCGCGACGGGGCACTCGGTGGGAGGGTGGGCCGCGCTGTGTCTGGCCGGAGCTCAGCCGTGGAGCCGCGACGGACACCCCATCCCCGTTCCCGTCGACCCGCGAGTGTCGAAGGTGGTTGCGCTCGCCCCGCCGCTCGGCTGGTTCCGCACGCCCGGCGCGCTCGAGCGGCTCACCGTCTCCGTCACCGTCATGATGGGGGCGTCCGACGTGGTCACACCTCCGGATACGGCAGACATCTTGCGCGCAGCCCCGGCGACGGTGAGCGTTCGAACCTACGACGGGGTCGGCCATCTCGACTTCTTCAGCGTCTTCCCGCCCACGGTGGCTCCGACCCCGGGCCTGGATCATCCGGGATTCCTGGCGACGCTCGCCCACGACTTCGTCGAGGCGCTCGGCTAGTCCCGCCTGCCGCAGCTCATTCGACGACGCGGCCACCTGGAGGCGTTCAGCGACACGGCCTCGCGCGCGACGGCAACGCGATCTCGCGGACCGCCGAGAGGTCGCGCTGGCCGGCCGTGAGCATCAGCAGCAGCAGGGGGAAGCCGGCGGGCACCGGGCCGATCCGCACCGGCATCGCGGTCGCCTCGAAGGCTCCCGCGACCAGGATGCCGATGAGCAGCAGCGTCACGGCGGTTCTCGCCTCGGGGCGACACAGCGCCCACCCGACCCCGATCACGGCGACGAGCACGACCACGCCTCCGATGCCCATGGCCACCGCCGGCTCGAGCCAGACGTTGTGCGGCGAGTACGACGCGGTCGGCGGCGGCGACGTCGCAGCGGCGCGCACCCACGACGACAGGCCGTGGCCGACGAGCGGGCTCTCGACGATGAGGTCGCGCGCCCGCGCCCACAGCGTGGCCCGTTGGGTGAGGGCGTCGGGGGGCAACGGCACCAGCGCAGTCGTCAGGCTGATCGCCACCCCGCCGACGAGCGCGGTCGCGAGCGCGGGGCGACGCAGCCGCGGATGCAGCGCCGCCCACCCCGCGAGCGCGCTGACGGCCGCACACGCCGTCGCGAGCCGGGCGCCGCTGGCCACGGGGGCGAGCACCAGAGCGGGCACGAGGAACGGCGCCGCGCGCGCACCCGCGGCGAACACCGCGACCCCGGCCAGGACGGCGATCGTCACGCCGACCGCGTTGCTGCCGCTGTCTCCGCCGATCGAGACGAAGCCGCCGAGCATGTCGCACTTGGCCGCGTTCTGCTGGCAGTCGGTACGCACCGCGGCGGAGGGGAACAGGACGGCGCCCGCGGCGATCAGCACCACCAGCGCGCACACGGTCGCACCGATCCCCGAGAGCACCGCGCTCAGGGCTGCACGCCCCGACACCGCGACCGACAGGGCGAGAGCCGACGCGAGCAGCCCCTGGACGACGCTCTGCCCCGCGAGGGCCGACGCCCCCGCCACCAGCGCGATCACCGCCGTCGCCGCGACCGCGGCGACCCCGACGGTGTGAGAGGCCCTCCGGCGAACGGCGACGACGATCTGCACCGCCCCGACGACCAGCATCGGCACGACGGTCGCGATCTGCGCGCCGTCGACGCCGCCCGGCGTCGTCCCGACCACCGTCTGCAGCACCTGCACGACCGCGGGCCACCCCGCGACGGCGACGGGCATCCAGAACGCCGGCATCGTCACGTCGGCGGCACGCCGCGTACGCACGGCGGCCGCGACAGCCGCCACCGCGAGGAGCCCCGCCAGCACCGCCAGCACCTGCGCGGGGATCACCGGACACCTTCCCGGTATGCAGCCCCGGCGTGGCGAGCCTCGGGCACCGGGCTGCGAACGACCCCCGCCATGCGAACCTCCGCGCACCTCGTCGACGACGAGCACGTGCCCGCCATGCGCGAGTCTGCCGAACCGGGCGTCCGCCCTGCGACACGGCGTCGGCCGCCGGGGCGGGTGAGACGGCGCGGCGGGGCGCCTCCCCACCGGGCCGTGACCCGGGCGCGGCGGGGCGGTGTCAGCGCAGGGCCGCGGCGATCGCGGCGATGTCCGCCGGCGTCGACCGGCAGCAGCCGCCCACCAGGCGCGCCCCCGCGGCGACCCACTCCGGTGCGACCGCGGCCAGCGGGGCCGCCCCGCCCCGCCAGGTGCGGGTCGCGGCATCCCACACCTCGCCGCTGTTCGGATACGCCACGAGCGCCGCCTCGGCGGGGGCCTGGGCGAGAGCGGGCACCACGTGGTCGGGGGCGCAGCAGTTGACGCCCACCGCCACGACCGACGGGACGGATGCCAGCGCGCGCAGCGCCTCGCCGATCGCCCCGTCGGCGGCGAACCCGGTGCTGTCGCCCGACAGGCTCACGAACGCCGGCACACCGAGGGCCGACAGCTCGAGAGCGAGCGCCTCGGCCTCGGCCGGCGACGCGATCGTCTCGACGGCCAGGAGGTCGGCGCCCGCGTCGGCGATGACCTCCAGCCGGCGGCGGTGCGCCGCACGCAGTCCGGCGACGTCGAGACCGTAGTCGCCGGTGTACTCGCTGCCGTCGGCCCGCAGCGCGCCGATCGGGCCGACCGAGGCCGCGACGACGACGTCTGCCGCGTCGCGCGCCACCGTCACCGAGCGGCGGATCAGGCTCTCGACGTCGGCGTCGGGAAGGGGACCGCCGAAGCCCAGCTGGTACGACGCCGTGATGAGCACCTCGGCACCCGCCGTGACGAACTCGGCGTGCGCCGCGCGCACCTCGTCGGGGTCGTCGCGCAGCACGCGCGCCGACCACAGCGACGTCGACACGTCGTTGCCCCGCTCGGCGAGCAGCGTGCCGAGCCCGCCGTCCAGGACCACCGGACGGACGGCGAGCGCCGCGGCGAGATCGATCACGCCTCGTGGGTCTCGCCCGCGGCGAGCACACGCAACGCGTCGGCGAGCAGCGCCTGATCGGCTCGGCTGACGTCGCGCAGGGCCTCGGCCTCGAGCCGCACCAGCTCGGTCATCGCCGCGTCGACGCGCTCGATGCCCTCGGCGGTGAGGGCGACGAGGATCGCCCGCCCGTCCGACGGGTTCGGACGGCGGGTGACGAGGCCGCGCTCGGCGAGCTTGTCGAGACGGTTGGTCATGGCGGCGCTGCCGATCATCGTCGCCGCGATCAGGCGCGTGGCGCTGAGCTCGGTGCCCGCACGGCGGAGGGCGGCGAGCACGTCGAACTCCCAGACCGCGATGTCGGCACCGGCGAACGCGCGGGCACGGAGCTTCGACAGGTGAAAGGCCGCGCGCCGCAGACGCGACATGACGTCGAGGGGCGTCAGGTCGACATCGGGCAGCAGTCGCGACCAGGCGTCGATCAGGAGATCGACCTCGTCGTCCTTGCTGCTGGAGGCGCTGCGCACACCTCGACGGTACCCGAGCCGACGAGCGAGGAGCGAGCGGCAGGCCGGGTGCGGTCGGCCGGGGGGCCAGGGGGCCGGGGGCGAGGGGCCGGGGCGGCGGGGCGGGGCCGCGGGGCGGGGCCGCGGCTGGGGGCCGGGGCGAAGCGAGGACGGACGCGGGGCCGCCGGGCGGACCGGGCTCCGGAGTAGTTCCGCCGACGGGCCGTATCCCCGTCACCGGACGGCCGCCGCAGCCCGAGATCTCAGGAGCCCGGCACAGCGGCGCCGCCGCGACGTGCGGCGAGAGACCGACCGGCCGACCGCAGCCACCGCGCGGGGGCGGCGAGGGCCGCCGACGCCGACCCGGCGAGATCGACGAGGGCCACGGCATCGGCGAACGCCGCGGTGTCGGCGTCGGGCGCGATCCGGCCGGCGACCAGCAGCACCGAGCGCCCCGCGGCGAGCGCGGCCACCCGCCCCGGGGCCTTGCCCTCCCCCGAGGTCGCGTCGAACGCCCCTTCGCCCGTGATCACGATGTCGGCGACGGCGACGGCGTCGGCGAGGCCGAGCATCTGGGCGATCCGCTCGGCCCCGGCGACCAGCTCGGCACCCCACGAGACGAGCGTGGCACCCGTGCCTCCCGCCGCGCCGGCGCCCGCGAGCGTGGGATCGACGCCGAGCAGGTGGGCCGCGTGCGCCAGCGCGGCATCGGCGGCGGGCACGTCCGCGGGGGCGAGGCCCTTCTGCGGTCCGAAGACGGCCGCGGCACCGGCCGGACCCGTCAGGGGACTGCGCACGTCGCTCAGCACGATCGCCCCGCCGGGCGGCAGCGGTCGCAGGGCCGAACGATCGAGGCGCACGGCCGAGCGCACGCCGCGCAGCCCGGGCGCGACGGGGGCGCCCGTGGCATCCGTGATCGTGGCTCCGAGGGCGGTGAGCACGCCGAGGCCCGCGTCGGTCGACGCGCTCGACCCGATGGCGAGCACCAGGCGCGAGACGCCGTGATCGAGCGCCGCGACGATCGCCTCTCCGAAGCCGCGGGTGTCGGCGTCGAGCGGGCGCAGCCTGCCGCGCAGCAGCTCGATGCCCGACGTCGAGGCCAGCTCGACGACCGCCGTGCCGTCGGGCGCCCCGTGCTCCGGTGGCAAGAGGACCCAGGATGCCTCGACCGCACGGCCGTGCGGACCGGTCACCCGCACCGGCATGCGGCGCGCTCCGGGCACCGCGGCGTGGAACGCGTCGAGGGTGCCCTCTCCCCCATCGGCGACGGGCAGCGCGACGGTCCTGTCGTCGGGGCGCACCTCGCGCCACCCCTCGGCGAGGGCCGCCGCGGCGTCGGCGGCGGTGATCGAGCCTTTGAAGCCGTCGGGCGCGATCAGCACGGTGGTCATCCGCCGACCCTAGCCGGGTCGCCGGATGCCGGGGCACGCCGCGGCGAGGCCGGAGCACGCGGCACCCGCCGGCCCCGTCGCCGCGTCGCCCGTGCCGGGCCGAGGCGGGCGTCGCGCGACCGCGCCGACCGCGCAAGGCGGGAGCGACCGCGGAATGCGCGCGGGATACGGACGCATCCGCGTTAGCGTGGGGGCACGCCGCCGACGCCGCGAGAGGACCGGATTTGCTGCACGACGAGACCCCGCTCCCGACCGCCGAGGGCTCACGCGCCCACACCGACGGCGCCTCCGCCCACACCGACGGGGTCGGGGGCGCGCCGGCGCGGCGGGTCCATCCCGATCACGACGACGCCCGCGCCGACCCCTGGTCGATCGACCTCGAGCGCATCCAGTTCTCGCCGTACTTCTCGCGACTGTCGGCGGTGACGCAGGTGGTGTCTCCGTCGATCTCGGGCGCCCCGGTGCACAACCGTCTGACCCACACGCTCAAAGTCAGCGCGATCGCCCGGGTCGTGGCGCTGCAGCTCAACACACGCTCGCGCGCAGACGGCGGGCACGACGTCTGCAACGCCACCGTCGTCGAGGCCGCCGCCTATGCGCACGACCTGGGGCACCCGCCCTTCGGACACCTCGGCGAGTCGACGCTCGACCGGCTCGCCCGCGACGAGCTCGGGCTTCCCGACGGGTTCGAGGGCAACGCGCAGACCTACCGCATCCTCACCGCGCTCGACGTCGTCGAGACCGCCCCGCGCGGGCTCAACCTGACCGCGGCCGTGCGGACGGCATCGGCGAAGTACCCGTGGGCCCCCTCGGTCGCCGCGGCCGACGTCGAGCGGATCGGCGCGCCCCGTGGCATCCGTCGCGCCCCCGACGGGGCGTATCGCGTGCACAAGTACTCGGCGTACGACCTCGACCTCGCCGACCTCGACGAGGCCCGTCGGGGGGTGGATGCCGAGCCCCTGCGTCAGAGCATCGAGGGCGCCGTGATGGACATCGCCGACGACATCGCGTACTCGGTGCACGACGTCGACGACTTCTATCGCGCCGGGATCCTGGATCACGCGCCGATCGCGGCGGAGTTCCGCGGCTGGCTCGACGACGTGATCGAATGGCGCTCGCGCGACGACGCCGAGGTGCGCGCCGAGCTCGCCCCGGGGGCGGGGCTGGAGCGTCTGCGCCGCAAGATACGTCGCGACGACCCGTGGATCGCCGACGACGAGGCCTTCCTCGCGGCGGTGAGCGACGTGGATGCCGAGATGGTGACCGACCTGCTCGCCCGCCCGTTCGACGGGTCGCTGACGGCCGAGCGCCGGCTCGCGGCCTTCACCGATCGCTGGATCCGTCGGTTCCAGGAGTCGGCGCGGCTGCGGCCCCTCGACACCCCGCGGGCGGGACCCGTCGTGCTGTCGCCGTGGGCCTGGCACCACGTCGAGGTGCTGAAGTTCGTGCACAAGCGCTTCGTGCTGAGCCGCCCCGACCTGGCGATCCAGCAGCGCGGCATGAGCCGCATCCTCGCCCGCTCGGTGCGGGCGCTCGACGAGTGGCTCGACGACGACCTGGACCGCGCGCGCACCCCGCGGCGCCTGCGCGAGCTCATCTCCCTCGCCCGCGCGCAGTACGCGACCCTGCCCGCGGAACGTCGCCCTTCGGATGCCGAGGCCGAGCGCCTCGCTCGCTCTCGCGGGATCGTCGACTACGTGGCATCCCTCACCGACTCGCAGGCGTTCGCGCTGTCGGAGGCGATCTCGGGGCGGGCGGATCGGCTGTGGGCGTTGGGACAGCGGCTGTGACCCATGAAGAGTCGGTGTCGCTCATCTGACCCGTAAGGCAGCGCGCGACGGCATTCTGCTCCCCCACCACCCACGCCATGCTGCCCCAGGCCACGCCACGCCGGGCTGCTCCACGCCACCAAAACAGGGAATGCCACGAAAACAGGCCCCAAATCAGCAAAAACGACCTGTTCTCACCCCAGACCCTGTTCTCACCACACCCCACACGTCACCGGTCGTTCCAGACGGGATCTCGAGCACTTCGCGTCGCGCGCTTCGCGCAGCTCGCCGACGGCCTCATCGTGCGCCTCACGGGGTGTGGGCGAACCCGGGGGGCAGCCGCCGGAGGGTACGCGCCGGTCGCCCTGATCACGCCACGATCGAACGCAGATGTGCCCCGGCCCCGCCGCAGCCCAACGCTACGACGAGTCCGGGGCGCGATCCGCGCGCCGGTCGAACTGACGCACCGAGAGAGCGAGGCGCGAGTCCCGCACCGTCCCCGGATCATCGAAGGATCCGGGGACGGCAGGTCTTACAGGCCCTGGGCCAGGCGGTAGTACGCCTGGTTCCAGCGCAGCTCGCTCTGGAAGCCGCGGACCGTGGTGTCGTCGTCGATGACGACGAGCTCGGTCTTGGCGATCTCGGCGAAGTCGCGGAACACCTCGATGCCCACGGCCGTCGTCATGACGGTGTGGTGCGCGGCACCCGCGGCGAGCCAGCAGGCCGCCGAGGTCGCGAAGTCAGGCGCGGGCTTCCACACCGCGCGGCCCACGGGGAGCTTCGGCAGGTCGGGGGCCTCGACGTTCTCGACGACGTTGGCGGTCAGACGGAAGCGGTCACGCATGTCGCTGAGCGCGACGACGAGCGCGGGGCCGGGGTCGGCGGTGAAGACCAGGCGCACCGGGTCGTCCTTGCCGCCGATGCCGAGCTCGTGGATCTCGAGGCGCGGCTTCTTCGTGGTGAGCGAGGGCGAGACCTCGAGCATGTGGGCGCCGAGGATGCGCTCCGCACGGGGCACCAGGTCGTAGGTGTAGTCCTCCATGAGCGAGGCGCCGCCGGGAAGGCCCGCACCCATGACGTTGGCGACGCGCACGAGGATCGCCGTCTTCCAGTCACCCTCGGCGCCGAAGCCGTAGCCCTCGGCCATGAGGCGCTGCACCGCGAGACCGGGAAGCTGCTTCAGCGCGCCCAGGTCTTCGAAAGAGGTGGTGAAGGCGCCGAAGCCGCCCTCCTCGAGGAACGAGCGCAGGCCCAGCTCGATCGCCGCGCCGTCGCGCAGCGACTGATGACGCGCGCCGCCCGGGAGCAGTTCGTCGACGACGTCGTAGCTGTCGACGTACTCCTGCACGAGCGCGTCGATGTCGGCATCCGATGCCTGCTCGACGGCCTCGACGAGCTCGTTGACGCCCCACGTGTTGACCTGCACGCCGAAACGCAGCTCGGCCTCGGTCTTGTCGCCCTCGGTGACGGCGACGAAACGCATGTTGTCGCCGAAGCGGGCGAGCTTCAGCGTACGGGCGGCGGTCCAGCCGGCGGCGGCGCGCTCCCAGTCCTCGATCTGCTGGCGGACGGCGGGGTTCGACACGTGGCCGACGACGGTCTTCCGGGCGACACCGAGGCGCGTCTGGATGTACCCGAACTCGCGGTCGCCGTGGGCGGCCTGGTTGAGGTTCATGAAGTCGAAGTCGATGTCGTTCCACGGCAGCTCGACGTTGGCCTGCGTGTGCAGGTGCAGCAGCGGCTTCTGCAGCGCGTCGAGGCCTGCGATCCACATCTTCGCGGGGCTGAAGGTGTGCATCCACGCGATGACGCCGATGACGTCGTCGCGGCCGTTGATCTCCAGCGCCATGCGACGGATGCTGTCGGAGTCCTTCAGCACGGGCTTCCAGACGACCTTCACGGGCAGGCCGTTCAGGCCCTCGACGACGGCCTGCGACTGCTCGGCGACCTGCTTCAGCGTCTCTTCGCCGTAGAGGTTCTGGCTGCCGGTGACGAACCAGACCTCGTAGCCGTCGAGGTCGTTCTTGAGGGGGGTGCGAGTCATGTTCTTTCCTGTCGGTCTCAGAGGGATGCCACGGCGGCGGCCTCGACGGCGAGTCCGGCGCGGTAACGGTCGAGGTAGGTCGAGAATCCGGCGACATCGGCCGGGTCGGGGTCGGCGGTCACGATCGGCGCGTCGGCGAAGATCGCCTCGCGCAGGTACGTGTCGAGGTCGCGGCCCTGGCCGTCGACCACGTAGGCCGCGAGCACGGCGATGCCCCACGCTCCACCCTCGGACGCCGTCTCGGCGACGGCGACGGGAGCATCGAGCGCGGCCGCGAGGAAGCGCTGGGCGACCCCGGCCGTGCGGAACATGCCGCCGTGCGCGTACATCCGCTCGAGCTGCACGCCTTCGCCGTGGAGCACGTCCATGCCGAGCGCGAGCGTGCCGAACACGCCGTAGAGCTGCGCGCGCATGAAGTTCGGCAGCGTCAGGCGGCTGTCGGGCGTGCGCACGACGAGCGGTCGACCCTCGTCGAGACCCGCGATGGGCTCACCGGCGAGGTGGTTGTAGGCCAGCAGGCCGCCGGCGTCGGGCTCCCCCGACAGCGCCGCCGCGAAGAGCGCCGAGTAGGTGGCATCCGGGGTCATCGGCGTGCCGGCGGCCGCCGCGAACGCGGTGAACATGTTCGCCCACGCGGCCAGCTCGCTCGCCCCGTTGTTGCAGTGCACCATCGCCACCGCGTCGCCCGAGGGCGTCGTGACGAGGTCGAGCTCGTGATGCACCTGGCTGAGCGGCCGCTCGAGCACCACCATCGCGAAGATGCTCGTGCCGGCGCTGACGTTGCCGGTGCGGGGCGCGACCGCGCAGGTGGCGACCATGCCGGTGCCCGCGTCGCCCTCGGGAGGGGCGAACGGGATGCCGGGACGCAGGGTCCCGCTCGGGTCGAGCAGCGCAGCGCCCTCGGCGGTGAGGGTGCCCGCCGAGGTACCGGCGACGAGCGACCGCGGGAGGAGGTCCTTCAGCGCCGGGATACGGCCCGCGGCGAGCGCGTCGTACCGGGCGACGAGGTCGGCGTCGTAGTCACGGGTGGCGGAGTCGATGGGGAACATGCCCGAGGCATCCCCCACGCCGAGCACCTTCTCGCCGGTGAGCTTCCAGTGCACGTAGCCGGCGAGGGTGGTGAGGAAGCGGATCTCGGGCACGTGCGGCTCGGCGTCGACGACGGCCTGGTGCAGGTGGGCGATCGACCACCGGAGCGGGATGTTCACGCCCAGCAGCTCGGTGAGCTCGGCGGCCGCGACCCCCGTGTTGGTGTTGCGCCACGTGCGGAAGGGGGCGAGCAGCTCGCCGTCGGCGTCGAACGCGAGGTAGCCGTGCATCATCGCCGACACGCCCATCGCGGCGTACCGCTCGGGGGCGACGCCGTACTTCTGCTGCACGTCGGCGACCAGCTCGGCGTACGCGGCCTGCAGGCCCGACCACACGGCATCCAGGGAGTAGGTCCAGAGCTTGTCGGCGTAGACGTTCTCCCACTCGTGGGAACCGACCGCGAGCACCTCGGCGTCGGGACCGATGAGGCACGCCTTGATGCGGGTGGAGCCGAGCTCGATGCCGAGCGAGGCGCGGCCTTCGGTGATGTGGGCGTTCATCGGCGGTCGTCCGTGCTCTGTCCGTAGACGTTCTGGTAGCGGTTGTAGAGGGCGTCGATCTTGTCCTGCGGGATCGGGATGAGCGGGCCCGCCTCACGCGCGATGTGCACCGTGCGCGCGACGTCTTCGAGCATGACGGCGGCCTTCACGGCATCCTTGGCGCTCGATCCGATCGTGAAGGGACCGTGGTTCTGCATGATGACGCCGCGCGAGCGGTGACCGCGCAGGGTCTCGACGATGCCGCGACCGATCGAGTCGTCACCGATGATCGCGAAGGGGCCGACGGGGATGGGTCCGCCGAACTCGTCGGCCATGGCCGTGATGACGCAGGGGATCTCTTCTCCGCGGGCGGCCCAGGCGACGCCGTAGGTGGAGTGCGTGTGCACGACCCCGCCGACCTCGGGCATGTTGCGGTAGACGTACGCGTGGGCCGCGGTGTCGCTCGAGGGGCTGCGCTCGGAACCCGGGGTACCGGGGATCGCGTTGCCGTCGAGGTCGCAGAGGATCATGTTCTCGGGCGCCAGGTCGTCGTACGAGACGCCCGACGGCTTGATGACGAACAGGTCGGCGCCGGGCACACGGCCCGAGACGTTGCCGCCGGTCCAGACGATCAGGTTGTAGCGCACGAGCTCGGCGTGCAGTTTCGCGACGTCGGCGCGGACGGCGTCGATCGCCTGCTGCACCTCGGGCGTGAACGTGACGGCATCGGACACGCGGGGTCTCCTTCGACTCTTCGGGCGGCTCTTGCGGCAAAGCCTGTGTGGGCGCGGGATCGGGCCCGAGCCGATTCGATGTTACCGGTAACATCGCCGCGGCGCGAGAACCGTCCGAACGTTGAGACCGAGACGGCGTTCGTCCCCGCGACCCCCGCGCCGCGGTCGCCGCACGGGGCGGCGAGGCCGGGCATGTCGGGGGCGTCCGCGAGGCCGCTCCGCGCCGACCCGGCCCGCCGTCGCGCCACCGAAGGCGCGTACGATCGGCGGGTGCTGCACGCGACCGATCCCCTGCCCGGCCCGCCGCGGCGCGTCATCGTCGCCGGCGTCTCGGGCGTCGGGAAGACGACCCTCGCTCGGCGGATCGGCGAGATCGCCGGGATCCCGCACACCGAGATCGACGCGCTCTTCCACGGCCCCGAGTGGACACCGCGGGAGTCGTTCCTCGACGACGTCCGCGCGCTGGTCGCGGGCGAGTCGTGGGTGACCGAGTGGCAGTACTCCGCCGCCCGCCCCCTGCTCGTCGCGCGCGCCGACCTGCTCGTGTGGCTCGACCTGCCGTTCGCCACCGTCACCCTCCCCCGTGTCGTCGCGCGCACGCTGCGTCGTCGCCTCGGTCGACAACGGCTGTGGAACGGCAACATCGAGCCGCCCCTGCATACCTTCTTCACCGACCCCGAGCACATCGTGCGCTGGTCGATCTCGACGCGTGGAACACCGCGCCGACGCATCTCGGCGCTCGTCCTCGACCGGCCGGACCTGCCGGTCGTGCGGCTGCGCACGGTGCGAGAGGCGCGAGGGTGGCTGGACGGACCCCTCCGGCGCGCGATCGGCTCGGGCCCCCCGCACAGCTCCTGAGGTCTCTCGCGCCGCAGGGGCGGGCGCGCCGAGCCGCCGCGACGCACGGCCGATCGGCCCCCGGGAGTCGTGCCCGTGCCGCACTCACGACCGACCCGCGGGCGACGACGGCGACCGGGTGGAGCGTCAGGGGCCGAGCCGTCAGCGCGGCGGGGCCGTCGAGGTGCGCACCACCAGCACCGGGTCCGCGGGAGGGTCCGCGTCGCCGCCCAGCACGGCGGCGACGGCCTCCTCGGCCTCGCCCTGCACGTCGAGGCGCACCGTCGTCAGCGCGGGCGTGTAGAAAGCGGCATCCGGGTTGTCGTCGAAACCGGCGACCGAGACCTCGGCGGGAACCGACAGACCCCGCGCCGCGAGCGCGGAGGCGAGCCCCAGCGCCATCTGGTCGTTCGCCACGGCGACCGCGGTCGCCCCCGCGGCCACCGCCTCGCGCACCGTGTCGACCAGCGCCGCGCCCGACGCCGCGCTCCAGTCACCCTCGGCCCGGTCGACGAGCGTCACCCCGCGGCGGGCGACGGCCGAGGCGACCCCGGCGGTGCGGGCGAGCGCCTCGCGCCAATCGCGCGGACCGGCGACCTCGACCACGCGGCGGTGGCCGAGATCGGCGAGATGATCCACGACCAGGGCCGCGGCCGCGCGCTGACGGTCGCCGGACGGGCCGTACAGGGGCACCAGCGGCACGCCGTAGCCCTCGAGAGGCGCCGCGGTGTGAGCGGCCACCAGCACGACGCCGTCGACGCCCTGCGCGAGCAGGTGTCGCACGGCGGCGTCGATGTCGGCGGGGTCGTCGGAGTCGGTGTAGGCGGTCGAGATCCACCGGCCGCGCGCCCGGGCCGCGCGTTCCAGCGCGGCGATGCCGGCCGACGGCCCGTACAGCGACGTGTCGGAGGCCACCACTCCCACGGTGCGCGTGCGACTGGTGACGAGGGCGCGTGCGGCGTTGTTGACCCGGTAGTCCAGCGCCGCCATCGCCTCGAGCACTCGCGCGCGCGTGGAGTCCCGGATGCCGGGATAGTCGTTCAACACCCGAGAGACGGTCTGCGCCGAGACGCCCGCGCGGGCGGCGACCTCGCGCACGCCGTTGCGCCGGGGCCCGCCGTCATCGCTCATGGCTCTTCACAGTAGCGGCGCGCGGCTCACCGGTCTCGGCACCGCCGAGCGCACGACCGCGTCGGCGGGATCGTCCGCAGCCCCGGCGAGCTACTCCGTCGCCCGCAGCGCGGCGACGACGTCGTACCGGGCGCGGATCTCGGGCCGGTGGTCGGCCGCGACGACACGGGTGGTGTCGACCGTCCACGCGACGGGGCCGCCGGCGAGCACCCCCGCCGCCTGCCGAGCCGCGCCGAGCGCCACGTACTCGCCCGCTGCGGGAACGACGATCTCGGCGTCGAACACCTGCGCGGCGATGCGGGCGACGCCCTCGTTGGCCGCGGCGCCGCCGATCAGCAGCACACGGCGCACCTCGACCCCCTGCGCCTGGATCGCCTCGAGCCCCACGGCCAGACCGCTCAACATGCCCTCGATCGCGGCGCGCGCGAGGTTCGGACGCGTGGTGGATGCCAGGGTCAGGCCCGTCAGCGACGCCTGCGCGTGCGGCAGGTTGGGCGTGCGCTCGCCCTCGAACCACGGCACGAGCACGACGCCGTCGGCACCGGGCTCGGCGTCGAGCGCGAGAGCGCCGAGCTCGTCGTGCGTCACCCCGAGCAGTCCCGCGATCGCGTCGAGCACCCGGGCCGCGTTGAGCGTCGCGACGAGCGGGAGGTAGGCGCCCGTGGCATCCGCGAACCCGGCGACCGTGCCGGTGGTGTCGCGGGTCGGGGCGGTTGCCACCGCGAAGACGGTCCCCGAGGTGCCGAGCGACACGACCACATCGCCCACCCCCGCGCCGAGGCCGAGAGCCGCTCCGGCGTTGTCGCCCGCGCCGGGGCCCACCAGCGCGCCGCCGGCCAGCGTGCCCGCGCTCTGCCACGGGTCGAGCACGCGCGGCAGCACGGCGTCGTGGCCGAGCGCCCGCACGAGCAGGTCGCGATCGTAGCCGTCGGCGCCCCAGTAGGCGGTTCCCGAGGCGTCGGAGCGATCGGTCGTCAACTCGTCCAGGTCGGGGCGGTCGGGGCCGAAGCCGCGCAGCCTCCACGTCAGCCAGTCGTGGGGCAGGGCGACCGCGGCGACGCGAGCGGCGTTGTCGGGCTCGGCGTCGCGCAGCCACCGCAGCTTCGTGGCGGTGAACGACGCGACCGGCACCGCGCCGGTGCGCGCGGCGTAGACGTCGGCGCCCACCTCGGCGATGAGGTCGCGGGCCGCCTGCGCCGAGCGGGTGTCGTTCCACAGCAGCGCGTCGCGGATCACGGCGCCGCCGGCGTCGAGCACGACCATGCCGTGCTGCTGCCCCGCGATCGACACCGCGGCGACGTCGTCGAGACCGCCCGCCTGGGCGATGGCATCCTGCAGCGCCACCCACCACGCCTCGGGATCGACCGCGGTTCCGGCGGGATGCGCCGCGCGGCCTTGCCGCACCACCCGGCCGGTCTCGGCGTCGACCACGACGACCTTGCACGACTGCGTCGACGAGTCGACTCCCATGACGAGCGCCATGCTCTGCCCTTCTGCCTGCCGCCCCGTCTCGGTGCGGCGTGTCGTGTGTGGGGCGGGGCGCCGCAGCATCCCCGCCCCGTCGGGCCTCAGCGCGCGCCGAGCAGGTGCTCGGTGGCGAGCTGCTGCAGCCGGACGAAGCCGAAGCCCTTGCCGCCGAGGTAGGCGTCGGTGTCGAAGTCCTCGTACGCCGAGCGGTCGGCGAGCAGGTCGTCGTACGACTCGCCTTCGTTCAGCGTCGGCTGCGCGAGCTCGGGCACCTTGGCGGCGGCGAGCGCCTCCTGCACCTCGGGGTCGGCGCGGAAGGCCGCGGCGCGCTCCTTGAGCAGCAGGTAGGTGTTCATGTTGGCCGAGACCGAGTCCCACACGCCCGACTCGTCCTCGGTGCGCGAGGGCTTGTAGTCGAAGTGACGCGGGCCGTCGTAGGCGGGAACTCCGCCGGGGCCACCGTTCTCGAGGAGGTCGACGAGGGCGAACGCGTTGTGCAGGTCGCCGTGGCCGAACACCAGGTCTTGGTCGTACTTGATGCCGCGCTGACCGTTGAGGTCGATGTGGAAGAGCTTGCCGTGGTACAGCGCCTGGGCGATGCCGGCGGCGAAGTTCAGGCCCGCCATCTGCTCGTGGCCGACCTCGGGGTTCAGGCCCACCAGCTCGGGACGCTCGAGCGAGTCGATGAACGCGATCGCGTGACCGAGCGTCGGCAGCAGGATGTCGCCGCGGGGCTCGTTGGGCTTGGGCTCGATCGCGAAGCGGATGTCGTAACCCTTGTCGGTGACGTAGTCGCCGAGCAGGTTGACGGCCTCGCGGTAGCGCTCGAGCGCCTGGCGGATGTCCTTGGCCGAGTCGTACTCGGCGCCCTCACGGCCGCCCCACATGACGAACGTCTTCGCGCCGAGCTCGGCGGCGAGGTCGAGGTTGCGCAGCACCTTGCGGAGGGCGAACCGGCGCACCTGGCGGTCGTTCGAGGTGAAGCCGCCGTCCTTGAAGACGGGGGCCGAGAAGAGGTTCGTCGTCACCATCGGCGTGATTATGCCGGTGTCCTGCATCGCGCCCTTGAGGCGGTCGATCTGCTTCTGGCGCTCGGCGTCGGTCGAGCCGAAGGCGAACAGGTCGTCGTCGTGGAAGGTCAGACCGTAGGCGCCGAGCTCGGCGAGCTTCTCGACGACGTGCACGACGTCGAGGGGCTTCCGGGTCGGCCCGCCGAAGGGGTCGGTGCCGTTGTAGCCGACGGTCCAGAGGCCGAACGAGAACTTGTCGTCGCGGGTGGGGGTGGGCATTCCTGCTCCTTCGCATGGATACGCACGGTCGTTCGACGACGCACGAGAGTTTTGTTGGCTTTCACAACATATACCCCGGATGCCGCCCCGTCCAGTGCTCCCGTCAGACGCCCAGCGCCCCATCGACCACGGCGAACACCGCCGGATCCCACGTGAGCGCGCGCTCCCAGGGCAGCCCGAACGCGTCCGCGAAGAAGATGCTGTGCACGTCGTCGGGGAACGAGTGCCGATCGACGTCGCGCAGCACCGCGGCCGGAACGGCGTCGGCGCGACCGCTCCACAGCGACACGAGCCCGTCGTGCGGCCAGAGCTGACGCGGCTCGACCCCGTGTGCGAAGAACCCGGCACCGATCGCCGTGACCGGGATGCCGTCGAGCACCCCGGCCTGCGCGTCGTTCCAGCCGCGCAGGAAGCGCTGCGACACCTCGGCCGCCGCGCCCTCGGAGTTCGCCGCGGCGTAGGGCCGCGCCGCGGCGAAGATCTGCCGCGTCGCCGGATCGCCGAGCGCGTCGTCGTCGCGCAGCCCGCCGTCGACGAGGTCGCCGAGCACCGCGCCGTCCCAGGGCGTGCCGAGCGTGACGAGCCGTTCGACGCGCGGGCCCGAGGCCGCCAGCTCGCGGATGGCGGCGCGCGAGAACAGACCGCCCATCGAGTGCCCGATCAGGTCGACGCTGCGCAGCCCGTGCTCGGCGGCGAGCCATCGGAGGAACCCGGCCAGGGCCCCGCCCGCCGCGTCGATCGACCCGACGGCGTTGAGGGTGACCTCGGCGGGCAGCACGACCGGCACGTCATCGAACCCCTGCCACCCGGCATCCCGTTCGACGGTGCCCGCACCGATGCGCGCGGGGGCCGAGAAGACCGGGATGCCACGGCCGATCAGGTGCGCGCGCAGCGCCGTGACCGTGTTGCCCGCCGCCAAACCCGACCCGGCCGCGCGATCGGGATCGGTGAACGGGGTGACGGCGGCGCCGCCCGAGACGAGGACGACCGCATCGGCCATGGACATGCCTTTCGCAGGGGACGTGGTGCGCTCACCCTAGAGCCCGCCGCGCCGCAGACATCGCGGGTCAGCGGGGCCGAGCGTGTCAGCCGCCCAGGGCGCGTCAGCGGGGCAGGGCGCCCTCGATCGCGGCGACGACCTCGGGCGCGTCGGGCTGGGTGCGCGGGCTGAAGCGGGTCACGCGTCCGTCGGGGCCGACGACGAACTTCTCGAAGTTCCACGTGATGCGACCGCTCTTGCCGTGGACGTCGGGGGCGCCGGTGAGCTCTTTGTAGAGGGGGTGCGCGTTGCGGCCGTTGACCCGCACCTTCTCAGACATGGGGAACGTCACGCCCCACGTCGCCGAGCAGTACTCGGCGATCTTGTCGGCGTCGCCGAGCTCTTGCGCGAACTGGTTGCTCGGGAAGCCGATCACCGTGAAGCCGCGATCGGCGTACTTCTTGTGCAACGCCTCGAGCGCCTCGTACTGGCCGGCGAGGCCGCAGCGCGACGCCACGTTGACCACGAGCGCGGCCTTGCCGTCGGTGAGCGCGCCGAACGTCGTCTGCTCGCCGCGGAGGGTGGTGATGGGGATGCCGGAGAGGTCCATACCGCGATCCTGCCACCGCTGCGCCCCGTCGGCACCGCTCCGGCCGATATCGCCCGTGCGAGACGGCATCCCGTGCGAGCGCCGCCGCGCCCCGCCGCCCGGAGCGGCCGACGCTCGCGCCTCGCGCCTCGCGCCCGCGCTCCGACATGGCACAGTGGTCGGATGGTCAGCGCGGGCAGCAGGGGCGACGGCATGCGCCGCGCCAACCTGTCGCTCGTGCTGCGGACGGTTCATCGCAAGGGTCCGCGGTCGCGTGCCGCGCTGACCGAAGAGACGGGGCTCAACCGCTCGACGATCGCCGACCTGGTCGGCGAGCTGGCCCGCGACGGGCTGGTCGAAGAACGCGCCGCCGACCCGGCGGGCCGCGTCGGGCGCCCCTCGCCCACGGTCGCGCCCGCCCCCGGGGTCGTCGCGGTGGCGATCAACCCCGAGGTCGATGCCCTCGACCTCGCGGCGGTCGCCCTCGACGGCACGATCGTCGTGCGCGAGCGCATCGAACGGAACGCCCTGCTCACCCCCGACGAGACCGCCCGCCTCACCGGCGAACGCCTCTCGTCGTGGCGACGGGGCGCGCTGCGCGGGCGGCGCGTGCTCGGCGTGGGCGCGGCCGTCCCGGGCCCGGTCCGCGCCTCCGACGGGCTCGTGCGCACCGCACCCCACCTCGGCTGGGTCGACGCCGCCCTCGGCGAGAAGATCTCGGATGCCACCTCCCTCCCGTGCCACGTCGCCAACGACGCGGCCCTCGGCGCCGTCGCCGAGCACCTGTTCGGAGCGGCCCGCGGCGTCGACGACGTCGTGTACCTCAACGGCGGCGCGAGCGGCATCGGCGGGGCGGTGATCGCCGGCGGCACCCCGCTCGGCGGGGCGGGCGGGTACGCGGGTGAATTCGGGCAGAACCGTCCGGGCATCGTCGACCCCCGCGATCGCCGCGCGGCCGACGGGGTGCTCGAAGACGAGGTGAGCCGTGCGCGCCTGCTCGCGGTCGCCGGGCTGTCGACGGCCGACGACACGGCGCTGGCGGCCGCCCTGCGCGCGAGCGCCGACCCCGGGGTGCAGGCCGAGACCGGGCGCCAGCGCCGCATCCTCGCCACCGCGCTGGCGAACGCCGCGAACGTGCTGAACCCCGCGGTCGTGGTGCTCGGCGGGTTCTTGGCGGTGCTCGCCGACCTCGACCCGGCGGGCCTCGACGCCGCCGTCCGTGCCCAGACGATGCCCGCGTGCGCCGACGACCTGCGGGTGCGCAGCGCCGAGCTCGGCGAGCACAGGCTGCTCGTCGGCGCCGCCGAGGCCGTCTTCGAGACCACCCTGTTCCGCACGCGCTGACCGCCCGATTCGGCGACGAGGGGCAGGATGGAGGGGCAGAGCCGCACCGCCGACGTCAGGAGCACCTCATGATCGAACGACGACCCGCCGGCACCACCTGGTCGGGGAACCATCGGTACGCCGCCCGCGAGACGCTGCTTCCCGAGAGCCTCGACGAGCTCGCCGAGATCGTCTCGACGCACGACGCCCTGCGGGTGCAGGCGACCCGGCACACGTTCTCAGACGTGGGCGACGCCGAGGGATCGCTCGTCTCGCTCGAACGGATGCCCACGCGCGTCGACCTCGGCGACGGCACGGTGCGCGTCGAGGGGCTGATGACGTTCGCCCAGGTGGCGCCCGTGATCGAAGCCGCCGGACGAGCCCTGCACAACCTCGGCTCGCTCCCGCACATCTCGGTCGCCGGCGCCGCCGCCACGGGCACCCACGGCTCGGGCACACGCAACGGCAACGTGTCGAGCGCCGTCACCGCCCTCGAGATCATGGATGCCACGGGCCGGGTGCGCCGCATCGACCGCGACCACGCCTGGTTCCCCGCCGCCGCCCTCGGAGTCGGCGCCTTCGGCGTCGTCACCGCGGTGGAGCTGCGCACCGAGCCGAGCTACACCGTGACGCAGCAGGTGTTCACCGGCGTGCCGTGGGAGCGGATCGTGGCCGATCCCGACCGGGTCTTCGCCAGCGCCCGGAGCGTCAGCGTGTTCACCACGTGGGGCGACCCCGACGACGACCTCGTCTGGGTCAAGAGCACCGACGCCGACCCCGACGCCGACTGCGCCCGCGAGCTCGGCGGACAGCCCCTCACCGGCCCGCTGCACCTCGGGCGCATCCGCACGGTCGACAACACCACGCCGCTCGGCACGCCGGGGCCGTGGCACACCCGACTGCCGCACTTCCGCGCCGACGCCGTGCCCAGCGACGGCGACGAGATCCAGTCCGAGTACTTCGTCCCGCTCGCGACGGCGCGTGAGGCCCTCGCCGCGGTGCGCGGGATCGCGCCGGTCTTCGCCGACCAGCTGCTGGTGAGCGAGCTGCGGACCGTGTCATCCGACGGTCTGTGGCTCAGCCCCGCGTTCGACCGCGACGTGCTCGCCGTGCACTTCACGTGGCGCAACGACACCCCGGGGGTGCTCGCAGCGCTCCCCCACGTCGAGCGTGCGCTGGCGCCGTTCGACGTGCGCCCGCACTGGGGCAAGGCGTTCACGATGCCCGGCGCCGTCGTGCGCGCGACCCTGCCGCACGCCGACGCGTTCGTGGCCGCGGCCCGTGAGGCCGACCCGCGGGGCGTGTTCCGCAATGGGTTCCTGCGTCGCGTCCTCGACCTGTGAGCGAGGCCCCCGGGAGCGGCCTACGCCGGCGGCCGGGGGTCGATACGGCGGTGCCCCGTCCCACGGGACGGGGCACCGCCGTATCGGGCAGCCGCGTCGATCAGCCGCGTCGCGTGCGACGTCGTGCGACCGCCAGTGCGGAACCCGCCAGCACCATCAGCAGAGCGCCGATCGCGAGGCCCCACGGAAGGTCGGTCCCGGTCGCCGCGAGCATGCCCGGGCCGACCACCTGCACCGCGAGCGGCGCGAGAGCGGTGCCGTCGGCGCGCTGCACGATGACCGTGTGCGCCCCCGCGGCCAGCGAGGCCGGCACGTCGACGCGGAACGTCACCGTGCCCGTGGCATCGGCAGCCGGGATGCCGGTGATGACGATCGGGTCGCTGTGCAGCGTCGCCGAGACCTGCTCGCCCGGGTTCAGGTTGGTGACCGTCACCGTGAACGAGTCGCCCTGCTGCACCCGCGCGGCGCTCGTGCGCACCACCGGGGCCGCAGCGGGTGCCGCCGTCGCCGTCGGAGCGGGCGACGGACCGGCGGTCGCGGTCGCGGTGGGCTCGGGCGTGGCCGTCGGCTCCGGCGTGGCCGTCGGGCTCGGCGTCACCGTCGGGCTCGGGGTCGGCTCGGGCTGGGGAAGCGACCCGTCGGTGAACAGGGTGCCCACCTCGGCGGCATCCAGAGCCCGTCCGTAGACGCGCACGTCGTCGAGGTCGCCGCCGAAGAGACGGTCGGGGCCGTACTGCGACTTGGCGAGCAGACCGCCGACCCCGCCGAGGGCCTCGAGGTCGGCCGCGTCGAAGATCGTCGCCACCTCGGCCACCTTCTGTCCGTTCACGTAGGTGACCAGCGTCTTCTTGCCCGTGAGCACGAGAGTCACCTGAGCCCACGTGCCGACCGGCAGCGCGGCCGCCCCCGACTTGTTCTCGGTATAGCCCGACTTGATGGCCGCCGCGACACCGCCGCAGTCGGGGCTGGTGAACAGGTAGTTCGAGTTCGTCGACCCGAGCGAGAGCGGCCATTCGCAGGTCGCCGAGCCGTCCCACTTGATCCAGCTCGACACCGTGAGGTCGCGCGTGCCGTCGGGGACGACGTCGCCGCCGATCGTGGCGTACGCGGCGGTCGAGTCCGGCGCACCGCCCGGGAACGACAGGGCCGAGTCGCCGGCGACGCCGCGCGCTCCGTCGGTCGTCGTGGCACCCGCGCCGTGGATCGTGGCGTCGTGCCCGCGACCCGAGACGTCGGTGACGCGCGAGCCGTCGGTCGTCGTCGCCGCACCGTCGAAGCTGTAGTGCAGCAGCAGATCGGCCTCGGGCTCGGTGACGGTCACCGTGAGCGTGGCGGTGCGGCCGTCCGTCGCCGTCGCCGTGACCACGGCGGCGCCGGTCGAGAGCCCGGTGATGCGTCCGGAGTCGTCGACCGATACGACGTCGGCGTTGCTCGTGCTCCATGCGACCTTCTGGTCGGCGTTGGCGGGCGCCACCGTCGCGGTCAGCGACGACGACGCACCCCGGGCGAGCACGCGGGAGTCGTACCCGATCGTGACGGCGGTCGACGCGACAGGCCCGTCGCCCGCGGTGATGATCGCCGTGGCCTCGACGGTCGAGCCGTCGTTCAGTGCACCGCGCACGACGGTCTGGTCGCCGGGCCTCGTCAGGGCCGAGAGGTCTTGACGCCCCCACGTGACGCCCACGGCGATGTCGCCGCCCTGACGCTGGGCCTGCACGGTCGCGGGCAGGGCGACCGAGGCGGTGCCCGGTGCGACCGTGATCCGCACCGGGGTGGTGCCGGTCACGAGCTGCTCGGGGTTGTACTTCGCGATCAGCCGGTCGCGCTCCTCGCGGGTGATGCCGAAGGCCACGCCGTGACGCGGGGACGGCGGCAGCGAGTACTTCGCAGGCACCTTCCAGTCGACCTTGCCGTCTTCGAGCGAGTCCGTGTACAGCGGGATGTACCCGCCGCCGCCGTACCAGTCGACGAGAACGTAGTTACGGTCGCCGTTGATGTCGCCCGGGTTCGAGCGGAAGGCCGAGGGGCCCTCGGTCTCGGGCAGGCCCGCGTTCGCCGAGAGGCACGTGTCGAACTTGGTCCACTCGCCCGACGACGAGGGAGCGCGCAGGTCGGTGCCCTTCTCGGCCACGATGTCGGGGCGGCAGGCGGTCTCTTCGGTGCCCTTGGTGAAGCGGTAGTAGACGCCGTCACGCTCCATGATCGTGGTGTCGATCAGACCCGCGTTGGTCTTGCGCAGCCCCGGGATGTCGGACGACTTGATGTACGGCACCGCGGGCGTGAAGGTCACGAAGTCCCGCGTGGTCGCCATGAGGATCTGCGGGCCGTTGCCGTCTTCCTGGGTGTGCGCGTCGTCGAGGAACAGACGGGACGACCAGTACACGACGTAGGCGTCGATCGTGGGGTCGTAGTGCGCCTCCGGCGCCCACGTCATGCCGGCGCTGGGCGGCGACACCTCGATGTGGCGCTGCTCGCCCCAGTTGACCAGGTCGGTGGACTCCCAGATCTCGAGGTACCGGCTGCCGTGGTCGGTCGGGAAGCCCTTGCGGGCCGCCGACAGGTCGGTGGCGATGAGGAAGAACCGGTCGCCTTCTTTCGAGCGCAGCACAAACGGGTCGCGCAGGCCCATGTCGCCCTTGGTCGACTCCAGCACAGGGTTCGCATTGTTGAGCGTGCGCCAGTTGAGCGCATCGTTGCCCTCCGAGACGGCGAAGCGGATCTTCTCGCCGTCGATGGAGTTGTCGCGGAAGTAGACGAACATGTAGGCCTCGTCGTCGTCGCGCGTGTGCTCCGACGCCTTGAGCACCGTGACCGGCAGCTGCACCGTGCGGGTGGCCGTGCCGAGCGTGAGCGTGGCCGTGAGGGTGACCGTCTGGTCGGCGGCGCCACGGGTCACGCTGCCCTTGCGTACGACGTTCGGCTCGACGCCCTTGTCGGTGTCGGACACGACATCGGGGTTCGACGACGACCAGGCGATCGCCACGTCGCCCGCCTGCGACGACGAGAAGTCGGTCTTGAGGTCGGCCCCCGTCTCGGGAAGCGCGATCGATCCGCGCACGTCTCCCGACAGACCGGGGCGTCCGGGCAGGGCGTCGGCGACCTCGCGGACCGCCTCGTCCTGCTCGGTGGCCGAGAGCGCGCGCACGGTGACGGCGATGGGGTCGCCCGTGCGGGTCTGCCCCCCGAGGGTGAAGGTCGGGGTCAGCTGCGCGGTGGCGTCGCCGGCCGCGGCCGACGGGCGGGTCACCGTGCCGTCGGCCGCGACGACGCCCGCATCGCTCGTGGCCCACGTGATCGTCGACCCGGCCGCGCTCTTGGCCGGAAGGTCGAGGTCGCGGGTCACCGACGAGGTGTCGCCGAGCGACACCGAGTCGGATGCCACGAGAGCGCGGTACTGGTCGGCGCCGACGGCGCGGATGTCGTCGGCCGACAGCGCCGAGTTCCAGATGCGCACGTCGTCGATCGCGCCGCCGTAGAACGGGTCGTCCCAGAACGACCGGCCGAGGTAGCCGCCCACGCCGTTCTGGCCGAGGACGGCGTCGATCGTGTGCCCGATGCCGGTGATCTCGGCGTTGGCGCCGTCGAGCTGGCCGTTGACGTAGTAGGCGATCCGCTGACCGGGCTGGAAGACCAGGGTCACGTTCGCCCAGTGGTCGACCGGCAGCGCGTCGCCGCCGTCGCCGGCGCGCTGCTCGCCGCGCGGCGCGTCCGAGACGGCGCCGTACGTGCCGTTGCAGCTGGTGGACGAGAGCAGGTTCTTGGTGGTCGATCGCCCGAGACCGAACACGAGCTGGCAGTTGCCGTCGGCGGCGCCCTCCCACTTGGTCCAGACGCTCACCGTCACCGCGGTGTCGGTCGACGACACGATGCCGTCCGGCAGGGTGACGTACGACGCCACCGCGTCGGCGTCGCTGCGGCCGCCCGACAGGTGGATGGCCTTGTCGGTCGACGCGCCGGTCACCCCGGGCACGACCGTGATGCCGCCGTTGCCGACGACCCCGTCGGAGCGGCCGGCGCGGGCACCCGTGTCGGGAATGGCGGCACCGGCAGAGAGGGTGCCGCCGAGGGTGTCGAAGCTGTAGTGCAGGACGGGATCGGGAACGGCCGCGGCGAGCGCCGACGGTGTGGCGATCAATGCCGAGGCGGCGACCGCGGCGATGGCGGTGGCAGCGAGCAGACGGGGGGCGTGCATGAGGGGGACGCTCCGTTCGGGTGCGGTGGCGGGCAGTGGTGCGGTCACGGCGTCGGCGCCGGTCGCGGCTCGGCGGGCGGCGGCCGGGGCGCGCCGTCGTGGTCGGGAGCCGTGCGCTGGTCCGGGGGTCCCCGCCCCAGCGCGGGTGGGATCGCTCGCGTCGGACGGAACGGGGTCCGCGTCGATCGCGACGGCCCCGCGAGGTCGCGGAGCGGCATCGCTCCGTGTCCTGTCGGCGCCGTGTTAGCGCTCACACTTGCCAGAACCGTACAAGCGCATCCGAGGCGGGTCAAGTAACGATCGAGACACGACGTGAAGGTTCACATCGGACTTGCGCATGCCCGACCGGGCTCCCTATTCTCGTGCCACCGCACTCGTCATCCCCGGAGACGAGTCGGACTGCACGAGGAGGTGCGGTCCTCTCGGCCGATGCCGCCGACGCCCCTCCTCGCGTCCGTCTGCCCCGCATCGAAAGGCCCGTCCATGCGCACACGTCGACCCGCGGCGTTGATCGTCGCCGCCGCGCTCGCCGCGGGAGGTCTCGTCACCGGGGTCGCCCCGGCACAGGCCGCCGTGCCGACGGCCGCCCTGAGCTACGACTTCGACACTCTGCCCACCGGCGCCCTCGCCGCGGGCAGCACGATCGCCGACGACGCCGGCGCGCACCCGGGAACGGTCCGCGGATCGGGCGCCCGCATCGTGACCGGCCCGCGCGGGGGCGACGACCGCGCGCTGGCGCTCCCCGGGGGCGCGGCGGACTCCTCGGCGGCCTACGTCGAGATCGCACCCGGCCTGACCGACGCCTCGACCGGCGACGTGACCGTCTCGGCCTGGCTCCGCTGGTCGGGCGGGCAGGAGTGCGCGTGGGCCTACAGCCTGGGCAGCTCGAGCGCCCGGTACCTCTTCGCGACCCCGCAGTGCGGGGGCAACCTCATCGGCGCCGTCAAAGACAACGGCGAGCAGCGCGCGACGAACGCCGGCCCCGCCTCGTCGACGCGGTGGACGCACGTGGCCGTGGCCCTGCAGTCGGGGCAGCGCGTGACCACGTACGTCGACGGCGAGGCCGTGGCATCCGCGCCCACCGATGCCACCGGGGCGGCGACGACCGGCACCTCGGTCTTCTCGGGACTCCTCGGCCGGTCGCTGTACCCGGGCGACCCCTTCTTCGCCGGCGCGATCGACGATGTGCGCGTCGACCGCGCCGCGCTGACGGCGGCGCAGGTGCGCGAGGTCGCCGCCCCGGCGGCCGCGGCGATCGCCGCGGCCGACGCCGCCGCCGTCGACCTCGGCGACACCGGTGCGGTCACCGCCGACCTCTCACTCCCCCGGTCGGCCGCGGGCGGCTCGGCCGTCTCGTGGACGTCGAGCGACACCGGCGTCGTCGGCACCGACGGGCGCGTCGTGCGCCCGGCCCCCGGCTCGGCCGACGCGACGGTGACGCTGACCCCCACCGCCACGTTCGCCGGGCAGGCCGTGGCCGGAACGCCCGTGCGCGTGACCGTCCGGGCGGAGTCGGCCGACGAGCTCACCGCGCGCCTGACGTCGACCCTGGTGGTGCCGCCGGTGGTGGCATCCGGGACCGTCCTGCCCGCCGTCGCCGGGGTCGACCTGCGGTGGAGCGGCGACGCCGTGCAGGACGACGCGCTCGTCAACGACGCCGCGTCGCCGCGCGCGACCTCGGTCACGGCGCGCGCGACGTTCGGCGGCACGACCTTCTCGAAGACGTTCTCGGTGTCGGTGCTGGGCACGACGGGTCAGCGGCTGGTGGCCTACACCCGCACCCCCACGAACGACCACGACGCCAACCAGGACACGGTGGCGCGCAGCATCCACCTCGCCGTCGGACCCGACGTCGACCGGGCGGCCCCGCTGCAGGGCAACTACGGCATCGTCTTCGCCGAGGGCGAGCACATCGGCGTCGACAACGTCGATCAGCGCGGCGTCGCCGCGCCGTCGCCGTTCTACTTCGCCGACGGACGGCTCGGGTTCATCTCGACCCGCGTGTACATGTCGGGCGCACCGGATGCCACGGCCCGGTCGGGCGCGACGGTCTTCCGCGCCGAAGACGCCCGGGGCTCGCAGTTCGACGAGCTGGGCACCATCGACCTCGGCACGACGGGCGGCGTCTCGTCGCCCCGGGCGGTGTGGGACTCGGGTCAGCAGGCCTACGTCGTCTCGTGGACCGACGACAACGGCGCGGCGCACCACACGACCGTCGCCGACCTGACGCGCACCGAGCTGGTGAGCGCCCCGTTCTCGCCCGAGAACGGCGGCAAGAGGTCGCAGGTCGTCTCGACCGGCAACCGCGGAGAGGTCGCCGACGGCGGGCTCGCGACGACCGCCGATCCGGCCCTCACGGCCTTCGCCGGGCGCGTGGCCGACGCCGAGCCGGGCGGATCGCTGCCGGTCGCCGACACGATCGCCACGGCCCTCTCCGAGCGGTACGACCGCGTCGTCAACACGGCGGTCACCGTGCCGAACCCGACCGTCGAGGCCGGCGACACCGCCGCGGTCGCCGACACCCGCGCCCACCTGACGTACTCGGACGGCTCGACCGCCGAGCTGCCCGTCGACTGGGACGCCGCCGATCTCGCCGCCGTCCGCGACTCGACGGGCGGCAGCGTCACGGTGACGGGCACCGTGCGGCAGAAGGACTACTCGGTGCCGTTCGCCGCCAACCGCGCCGACCCGACGATCTACCGCTACGAGCGCGACGGCAAGACCGAGTACCTGTTCATCGCCACCGACGACACGAACAACAACAACATCGCCTCGCCGCACCTGCCGATCCGCGTGTCCGACACCTTCGACGGGCTCTCGGACGCCGCGGGCGGAGCGCAGCGCGAGGTCGACCTGCTCAACCGCTACACGCGTCGCGACACCACCACCGACGGGCGCACGATCGCGGGATGCTACTGGGCGCCCGAGATCCACGAGATCGGCGGGAAGCTGTCGATCCTGTTCTCGCCGTGCTTCAACTCCGGCAACCCGCAGGCCAACGACGGCGCCGACTGGACCACGGTGCAGTCGCACATCATGCAGCTGCGCGACGGCGGCGACCCGGCGAACCCCGACGACTGGTCGAAGCCGGCGGCGGTGCTGACCCCCGACGGCGCTCCCCTCGGCCGCCCCGGCGTGCGCAACATCAGCCTCGACATGACGTACTTCGAGGCGAACGGCCAGGCGTACTACACGTGGTCGCAGCGTTTCATCGGCAGCACGCTGGGCGACCCGCTCACCTGGATCGCCAAGGTCGACCCGGCCGACCCCACCCGCATCGTCGGCGAGGCGAAGCCGGTGATCTCGCCCTCCCTGTCGTGGGAGCTGCGCCTGGCCGAGGGCTCGTTCGCGATGGAACGCGACGGGCGCATCTATCTGATCTACTCGAGCGACGGCGTGAGCCCCCGCTACGTGGTGGGCGGCATCTGGGCCGACCTCGACAGCGATCTGATGGACATCGACAGCTGGCACAAGTACAACACCCCGCTGATGAAGAGCGTGCCGATGCCCGCCGGCGTCTGGGACTACCTGAACTACCCCCAGGGCCCCGGTCACGGAGCCGTGACCACCGACGACGACGGCAACGAGCTGTACGTCTACCACACGTGGGGCGACGGGGTCGGCGGCGCCGGCCGCGACACCCGCATCGGCCGCATCCACTGGGCGGCCGGCGACCGGCCCGTGCTCGACATGAGCAAGGACGAGCAGGTGCTGCCCGCGCTGCGCACGGTGCGCATGACCGTCACGGTCACCTCGACCGACGACTCGACGCCCACGCCGACACCGACCCCCACGCCCACGGACGCCCCCACGGCGACCCCGACCGCCCCGCCCTCCCCGGGTGCGACCAGCTCGCCCGCGACGCAGCCCACGGTCGCCGCGAGCGCCGTGCGCGTCGCGCAGGGGCAGTCGTTCGCGGTCACGGTCACCGGCCTGCTGCCGGGCGAGCGGGTGGGGGCGGTGCTGCACAGCGATCCCCTGACGATCACCGGCATCCCCGCGGCGGATGCCGCCGGGTCGGTCACCTTCCGCGTCGCGGTCCCCGCCGACTTCGCGACCGGTGCGCACACCCTGATCGTGACGCGTGCCGACGGCAGCGTGCTGGACCGCGTCGCGATCGAGGTGGTGTCGGCCGGGTCGCTCGCCGCCACCGGTGTCGGGGTCCCCTTCGCCGCGACCTTCTTCGGCGTCAGCGCCCTCCTCGCGGGAGCGGGTCTCCTCGCGCTCCGCCGACGCCGCTCGCACTCCTGAGAGGACAAGCTCGATGAACTGTTCCCGTCGCAGCCGGGCGCTGCTCGCCGCCGGTGTCGCGGGCGTGCTGGTCGCCACCGCAGCCGGCGCGCCGGCGGTGGCCGCCGGGGCGGCTCCCCGCGTCGCGGCCGTCGAGAGCGCGCCGACGCCCGTGGCGTCGTTCGACTTCGACTCGGCCCCGGTCGACGGCGCCTTCGCCTCGGGCGACGCGAGAGCGCACGTGCGCGGCACGGCCGACCTCGTCGCCGGTCAGGACGGCCACGGCACGGCGGCGAGCCTGTCGTCGTCGTTCTGGCTCGACGTGCGCAAGAGCGACGGCAGCGCCCTGCTGACCGGAGACGACGAGCTCACCATCTCGTACGACAGCCGCCCCGCCGCGCAGGGCAACGTCGGATGGACCGTCTTCGCCGCAGCGGATGCGAACGCCCCGCAGTACGCGCGCGAGCAGTACCTCGGCATCCTCGACCGGACCGGGGATGTCGTCGTCGAGCGCTATCGCAACTCCGGCGCGCGCGACACGTCCGGCAACCTGACGGCCGCCGGCTCCGCCGGCTGGAAGCACGTCGACCTGGTGCTCTCGGGCACCACCGCCCGCCTGTACGTCGACCGCACGCTCGTCAGCGCGAAGCTCGACGGGCCGACGATCGACGAGATCCTGGGCACCAGCGGCGGCATCCTCCAGCTCGGCAAGGCCAACTGGGGAGGCGGAGAGTACTTCACCGGCCTCATCGACGACGTCGAGATCTACGATCGCGCGCTCACCGCCGACCAGCTCGGCGTCGCGAGCGCCCCCGTCGACGACCGTGCCGCCCTCGGCATCCCCTCGGTCGTGCTGGAGAATCTGCCGGACGACGTGCGCGGGCGCGCCGTCACCTGGTCGGCGACGGGCCCGGGTGCCGGGCGCGTCTCGTCGGACGGCTCCGTCGACACATCCGGACTCCCCGCCGAGGGAGTGGCGGTCACGCTGGAAGCGCGCGTCGCGGGAGAGGACACCCCCCTCACGTGGGACGTCACCCTGCAGCAGCCCGGCGGCGAGATCGCGACGTACGTCAAGACCGTCACGACCACGAACGGCGTGAAGGACGACCCGCTGGCGTACGACGACGACCGACGGGCCGACTCGCTCTACGTCGCCGCACGGCCGACCGGCAGCGATCGCTGGCAGCCGCTGAACCGCGGCCAGGCCATCCTCTCCGTCCTGTGGGACGACACCCAGTCCGCGAAGCCCTGGGCGCAGATGGGCTCGCCGAGCCTGTTCCGCGACGCGGACGGGCACCTGGGTGTCGTCGCCTCGCAGAACGACGAGACCAGCAGCATCTACGTCTGGCGCTCCGTCGACGACCGCACCTTCACCGGCCAGCAGGTCATCGGCCTGGGCTCGGGCATCGTCTCGGCCCCCCGCATCGTCGCGGCGCCCGGGGGCGGCTACCAGGTGCTGTGGACCGACCTCGCCAGCGACGAGGGCCGCGCGGCCACGCTGTCGGGCCTCGACTCGTCGGCCACGGTGTCGTCGCCCACCCGCGCCGACGCGCGCGACCTCGGCACCACCGGTGACGGGCTGCCCTCCTGGGCGAGCGACGTCACGGCGGTACCGACGACGGCGTCGCAGTTCGAGTCCTTCGTCGACGCCTACGTCGACCTGCAGAACACCGGGGTGGATGCCGTCACGGCAGAGGTCGCGAACGATGCCGATGCGTCCGACATCCGGGGCGCTCTCCCCCGCACGGCCACCTTCACCTACAACGACGGCAGCGCGAAGAACCTGCCCGTGCGGTGGGACGAGACCCAGATCGCGGCAGCTGCCGCTCAAGGCCCCGGGACGTACGAGATCCAGGGCGCCGTGCAGCAGCACAAGCAGCAGATGGTGTCGGATGCCCGCGCCGATCCGCACGTGTTCTACAACGACGACGACGGTTACTACTACCTGACCGGCTCGCACTACGGCCAGCCCTCGAACGGTCTCATCGACGAGGCGAGCAGCTACCGCAAGATCGGGCTCAAGCGCGCGACCACGCTCGAGGGTCTCGCGACGGCGCCCGAGCAGATCGCCATCGACCCCGACGACGGCACCATCGGCCACGAGTCGCAGTACCCCCACACGTTCTTCGGCTGGGGCGGTTTCATCTGGGCGCAGGAGTTCCACAAGATCAACGGACGGTGGTGGATCGTCGCGGGCATGAACCGCGGCTTCGCCCAGACCGGCGGCTGGTGCGACAACACCGTGCTGATCCCGTACACGGGCGATGCGGCATCCATCAAGGCCGGCGGGTTCATGGACGAGAAGAACTGGGGCGAGCCGGTCGTGCTCGACGGCGCGGCCTTCGACGTGTCGTACTTCGAACGCGTCGAGAACGGCGTCGCCCAGGGCTACTGGATCATGCCGAACGGCGCACGTCTGCTCGTGGGCAAGGTGCGCGGCGGCGACGGCGTCGTGCCGCTCCTCGACGGCCCTCTCTCGACGATCTACACCACGAGCCAGCCCTGGGAGCGCGGGAAGCGGGCCCCGACCCCGAGCGACACGAACGAAGGCACCGACCAGACCGTCGTCGAGGCGCCGTACATGATCGCGCACGGCGACCGCATCTACCTCACCTACTCGGGAGGCACGGTCGACAAGTACTACGACCTGGGCCTGTTGACGGCCTCGGCGGATGCCGACCTCACCGCCGCATCGAGCTGGACGCAGACCGCGTTCCCCGTGCTCGACACGAACGACACCTACCAGGGTCGTCTCTCGGCCGACGAGCTGACGGCCACGAAGGAGACGGCGGGGACGGGACACAACTCGTTCATCGAGGATGCCGACGGCAACCTCCTGCTCGCGTACCACGCGCGCCCCTACCCCGACCCGCACACCGCGACCGACCCCGACGGTGCCGGCGGTCTCTTCGACCCCGACCGCAGCACATGGTTCCAGTCGGTGAACGTCCGCGCCGACGGGCGGCTCGACCTGAGCCTGACGAAGGAGCAGGAGGTCGCCCCGCAGAACCGCACGGTGATCGCGCGCGTGACGATCGCGGGCGCACCGACGCCGACTCCCACACCCACACCCACACCCACACCCACACCGACGGCGACACCGACGCCGACCGCGGCCCCCGGCACCGACGCGACCGCTCCCCCGGCCCCCACCGCCACGACCGACAGCTCCCGTGTCGCCCAAGGCGGCTCCTTCACCGTCACCGTCACCGGCGTCACCCCCGGCGAACAGCTGGACGCCGTCCTCCACAGCCGCCCCCTCACCGTCACCGGCATCCCCACCGCCGACGCCGCCGGGACCGTCGCCTTCCGCGTCACCGTCCCCGCCGACTTCGCCACCGGAGCCCACACCCTCGTCGTCACACGCGCCGACGGCACCCCCCTCGCGCGGCTCCCGATCGAGATCACCGCACCCACCGCACTCGCCGCGACCGGGACGCCGGGCACGCCGTTGCTCGCCGGCATCGCCGCGGTGGTGCTGCTCGCCGCCGGGGCGCTGCTGCGGACGAGACGACGCTCGACGCCCTGATGCTTCCGGCCCGCCGCGCGCGGCGGGCCGGAGACCACTCCCGAGGGCTCGTCGCGTGTCACCGCGACGGGCCCCGTGGCCGTGCGAGGTCGGCGAGCGGCGAGGGCCGGTCCAGGACGCACGCCGTCGCCCCGGACGCCGCCCGGGCCAGCGAACGCCTCACTGCGGGTGAAAACCCGGGTGAACCGTTGCCGCGCGCGGGGGACGATCGCCGCCGCGGGCTCCGTCCGGCCCTCGGCGCGGCGCCAGAGTGGGCGCACACCCCCGTTCGAACCGGAGTCCCATGCCCGTTGCATCCCCGCCCGCGCGGTGGACGGCGATCGCCGCCGGCGCCCTCGACGTGCGCGGGTCGACGACGTTCCTCCCCGAGGCCGAGGTCGTGCTCGTGCCCGTCCGGCCGGGCGACGTGCTGTGCCTCACCGGCGAGGGCGCCGACCTGTGGCGACAGCTCGTCGAGACGGGGCCGCTCGCCGACGAGGCCGTCGCCCCCGATACGCGGGCGATGCTGCTCGAGATGGACCGGATGGGCATCGCCGGCCGCGACCCCGCGCACCCCGCCCGCGTGCGACGGCTCGACCCGCCGACGCTCTCGTCTCCCCTGCACGAGCTCGTCTACGCCCTGACCGCCCATGTGGCGGCCGAGCACGGCATCCCGTGCGTGTTCGTCAAGGGCCCGGCGCTGCACCGACAGGGTCTGCGCGACCGCGAGCACTCGGGCGACGTCGACCTCTGGTGCGCCCCCGACCGCTGGGACCACCTGGCCGCAGCGCTGGCGGCGTGGGGCTGGCACCGCGAACCCCACCCCTGGTACGGCGCGCAGGCCCACCACACGGCCACCATGAGACCGACCCGCTGGGGCTGCGAGATCGACGTGCACCGCCGCATGCCCGGCCTGACGATCGACGACGAGACCGCGTTCTCGATCGTGCGACGGGATGCCGTGCACCTCAGGTTCGCGGGGGTCGACGTGCTCGTGCCCGCGGCCGACACGCACGCCGTGCTCGCCGCCGTGCACGCCGTACGCCCCGAGATCGGCCACGGCGACCGCACCCCGCACGCGCGGGCCGCCGCCGTCGACGTGCTGTCGCGCGCACCGGGGACGGTCGCGCGGGCCCGCGAGCTCGGGGCCGTCCCGGTGCTGCGGACCGAGCTGACCACGGTCGCTCCCGACGCGGAGCTGGCGGACGACGACCACGGCACCCCCCGCGACTGGGAGTGGCGGGGTCAGCCCACCCGGGCTCGCGCATACTGGGCGGCCCTGCGCGACGAGCCGCCGATCTCGCGCATCCGCTACCTGATCCGCACGGTGTGGCCGAGCGCCGACGTCGCCCTCGCCTCGGCGCGCCGGATCGGCGACACCACCACCAACGCCGGACGTGCACGATACCGCCGGCTCGCCCGTGGCATCCGGGACTGGTCGTCGGGGCACGATCGCCGGCGCTCGACCTCGCGCGACGGGGCTCGATCATGACGGCGCGAAGGTCGCACACCCGCCGGATCGATGCCGCGCGGGCCCTCGTCGCTCGCCGATGCCGCCGCCCCGACCGAAGGAGCACACCGTGACCCTCGGCCCCGTCCTCGGGATCATCGTCTGCCTCATCGGCGTCGTCATGGTGCTCGGCGCGCGGCCCGACGCGCGTGCGCGCCGCGCGATCAGCGCGAGCCTGGTGATCGCCACGACGGTCCCGGTCACCGCGATCAAGGACGACACGATCGTGACGACGGCGCTCGGCACGATGATCGGCATCTGCCTGTTCGCCCTGCTCGCGCCCCGCCCCGGGCCGCGGTCGTCCACGATGTGGGGCGCGGTCGCCTTCGTCGCGTTCACCGGCTGGCTGGTGCTGCGGATCGTCGGACAGTTCTCGCTCGCGTCCACGACCCTTCAGGTGCTCATGCTGGCCTCGGTGACCCTGGTCGCCCTGCTCGTCCCGTCGTTGACACGCGCCGACCTGCCCGGGCTCGCCACGACGTTCCTCGTGCTGTCGATCGCGCACGGCGTCTACGCGGTGCTGGAGCAGACGTCGCTCGACGCCGTCTGGCAGCTGCGGGGCCAGTCGACGCAGACGATCGAAGACCGCGTGAACGTGCTCGCGTCGTGGCTGCCCGGCCGCTCGCAGACCTCGTTCGCGCAACCGATCCCCTTCTCGGTCTTCCTCTGCGCGGCCTTCTTCTTCTTGCTGCACGCGACCGTCGAGCTGCGCCGCCCGCGCTTCGCGATCGGCGCGATGTTCGCCCTCGTCGGACTCGTCTGCTCGGGCACGCGCAGCGCGTTCGTCGCCCTCATCGCGGGCGTGCTCGCGTACCTGGTCGCCAACATCCGGTGGCGACGGCTTTTCGCCCTCACCGCCGCGGCCGGTGTCATCGCGATCCTCGCGCTGCTCACCGACCTCACGAAGATCCTCGCCCTCGACTCGCGGTTCGAGAACTCGCTGTCGTACATCCACCGCACGGAGGTGCTCGGCTCGCTGCGGACGCTCTGGGCGCAGAGCGACACCGCGGTCTGGCTCGGCAGCGGCGCGGGCGCGACCGACCGGATGTTCGCCGCCGGCCTCGTCCGCGGCGTCCCCGGCATCCGGGTCTTCGACAACACCTACGTGTCGCTGTTCGCTCTCTCGGGGATCGTCGCGCTGGCCCTGTTCGCCGCGGTGGCGCTGTGGGCGCTCCGTGGGGGTGCGCTGGCGATCGCCATGACGACGTTCGTCGTCATCATGGGGATCTCGTTCGACGAGCAGACGTGGCAGATCTCGATGATGGTGTTCGCACTCGGTGCCCTGCTGCCGCGCGACCTCGGCACGCTGACGCGACGGCGCGCACCCGCGGCGCCCTCGACCGTCGAGCCCGACACCGCCACGGCGTCCCTGCCCGCGCGGTGAGGCATCGCTCGACGCGGTGACCCGGGCGCGCCGCCGGGGGGGCGACGGACGCATCAGCCCCGCGCGGCTGCCCGCCACGCCACGACGGCTCTCACGATGACGTAGCCCATCGTGACGCCCTCGGTCGCCGCGAAGGCGAGCGAGACGCCCGGGACTCCCGCGGCGGCGGTGGCCGGCACCAGCACCGACGCGCCCGTGACGAGCCCCGCGACGTTGGCCGCGAGCACCGCGCGCGCGTGCCCCAGGGGGACCAGGATGTTGCGCACGAACGGCGTCGACAGGCAGACGAAGAAGAACGCGAGCCCGTACCCCGCGAAGACCGCCCGGGACGAGCCGAGCGCGGCGCCGAAGAGCAGCTCGGTGGCGAGCGGGCCGAGCAGCACGAGAGCGCCTCCGCCAGCCGAGGCGAGAACGGCGTGGCCCACGATCGCGACCGACTGACGCCGATCGCGCACACCGCGCTCGAGGACCCATGACTGCAGAGCGTCGGCGAGCGAGCTGACGGCGAAGAGCGAGTACCGGTAGACGCGGTCGGCCGACGACATCCGCGCGACCTGATCGGCCGCCCCGATCAGGCTCGCCACGGGCACGGGGGCCGAGGTGTACACGCTCCCGACGCTCATCACGGCGGCTCCGGGGGCGCTGCGGCGCAGAGCGCGTAGGACGCTCGCCCATCCCGGCCACGGCGGCACGAGACGGCCGATCAGCCGACGATGGAACGCATGCAGCGCCAGCAGCGTGCCGGCACCCGCGCACACCGGGAACCAGACGGGCTCGGCGGTCACGACCACGGCCACCGCCCCAGCCGCGAGAGCGGCCAGGCGCGGCAGCACGTCGAACGCGGCCGCGGTGCGGGGCCGGCCGATCCCGACCGCGAACCAGGCCATCGACAGCCCCGTCAGGGCCGTGCTCGTGCACATGGCGGCGGCCAGCACCGGGGCGGACGGGGCGAGCACGACCGACAGCACGACCGCCGCAGGGATGACGAGCGTCGCCGCGCCGACCCGCACCCACCAGCTCACGACGTAGAGGTCGCGACGATCGTCGGGAGAGGCGGCGGTGGCCACGGCGGGCGGGCCGACCATGGTCCACCCGAAGGTGACGGCGACCGTCGCGAACGATCCCACGGCCTGCCCGATGCCGAGAGCGGCCCACTCGTCGGGCGAGCACGCGCGCGCGACGACGCCCAGCACGAGCAGCGGAGACAGCGACGCGATGAGGGGGAGGGAGCCGAACCCCGCCAGACGCAGCAGCAGCGATCTCACGACGCAGTCCGGGAACGCGGGGGCACTCCCCCATTCTTTCCGTGCGCGGCCCCTCGTCGCGGGCGCACCCCCTCACGGTCAGGCCCGGGTGACGGCTCGAAGGGATGAGGTGACACCCCGGGTGATGTCGATCCCGAGATCCCCCGGGGCGGCGACACCGCGGGAAGCCGACGCCCCCTGCGGGCGCGATGATCGCGACAGCATCCACCCGACGAGCGTCAGAGGACTGTTCGATGACACACGCCGCGTCCGGCAGCCCCGCGCACACGGCCCGACGAGCCGCTCCGAGCCGTCGCCCCGCCGAGGCCGTGTGCTTCGTCCTGCCGGGATACGCGCCGCATCCGATCGGCGGCAACCGCGTCGTGCTCCAGTACGCCAACCACCTGGCGGCGCGAGGAGTACGCGTGACCGTGCTGTCGTCACGCCGCTTCCTGCGCCAGACGCCCAAGCCCTGGCCCTCGCTCGGCCTCGCCCGCGAGGCATGGTCGTTCGGCCGCGAGGCGCTCGGCGCGCGTCGAGGACGCCCCGTGCCCTGGTTCGACCTGCATCCCGAGATCCGCGTCGTCCCGTCGATCGGGCTGCCGTCCTACGTCCCCGCCGCGCACGAGGTCGTCGTCGCGACCGCCGTCGACACGGCGTTCTGGGTGGCAGACCTCGTGGCGCGGCACGGAGCGCGCGGGGCGTATCTGATCCAGCACTACGAGGACTGGGCCGCGCCCGCGGCGTTCGTCGATGCGACCTGGCGGCTGGGCCTGCACAACATCGTGGTCTCCGACGGCCTCCGCGAGGTGGGGCGACGGATCGACGTGCCGACGACGCTCGTGCGCAACGGCATCGACCTCGAGGGGTTCCCCGAGGGACCGCCGGCGGGGAGGCGGGGGCGATCGGTCCTGGCGATGGTGTCCGACGTCCCGTTCAAACGCACCGACCTGGTCTGCGAGGTGTTCGCGCGACTGCTCACCCGGCATCCCGATGTCGAGGCGCGGACCTTCGGCGTCTGCGAGCGACCCGCGGGGCTGCCCGCGGCCGTCGTGCACGTGCGCCAGCCCTCCCGCCCCCAGCTCGCGGAGATGTACCGCCGCACCCGGGTGTTCTTCAGCGCCAGCGACACCGAGGGCTTCGGGCTTCCTCTCGCCGAGGCGGTGAGCTCGGGCGCGGTGTGCGCGTCCACCGACTCGGGCGGCGTGACGGCTCTGCTCGCCGACGACATCCGGCTGACCGCGCCCGGCGACGCGTCGGCGCTGACCGAGGCGGTCATCGACCTGCTCGACGAGGACCCGGCGGTGTGCACGGAGAGAGCCGCGCGCGCCCGGGCGGCCCTGGCGGATCACAGCCTCGACGACGCCGCCGCGGCCTTCGCCGCCGCTCTCGGGGTGAAGACGGCGTGACGGGGAACGACGCGGTCGCGGGGGACGCCGCGGTGACGGTGGTCACCGTCACGTACGGCGATCGGTGGGAGGCCGGGCTCGCGCGGACGCTCGCGTCGGTGCTCAGCGATCCCCGCCTCTTCGTCATCGTGGTGCTCAACGGCGCCGGCGCCGCGACCCGAGCGCGTCTCGACGCCGCACGCGCGGCCGCGCCCGGCCGGCTGCAGCTCATCGACCTGGGCGCCAACCGGGGCTCCGCGCCCGCGTTCGCGGACGGCCTCGCGGCGGCGTACCTGCGCGGTGCCCCCGTGCTGCTGCTCGACGACGACAACCCGCTGCCTGGCGACGCGATCGAGCGTCTCGCCGCGATCACGAGGCAGGCGGACGTGTCGGGCGAGCCCCCGACCGCGCTCGCGTGCTACCGGGCCGTCAACCCGATCCACGCGCTGCTGCGCGACGGCGCGAGCGTCGCCTCGTGCTTCGCCGAGATGCGTCCTGGCGCCTTCCTGAGCACCGACGTCTTCCCGGCTCGGCGCACACCGGCCGCAGACGAACGTCTGAGCGTCGAGACCGGCGACCGGATCGAGCACCTCGTCGAGCTGCCGAACGCCATGTGGGGCGGCCTCTACCTTCCGCTCTCGATCGTGCGGCTCGGCATCCTGCCCCCGGCCGAGCTCGTGCTCTACGCCGACGACAACGCGTTCTCGGGGCTGCTCCGCGACGCCGGCTGCCGGATCCGCTTGTGTCTCGACATCGAGATCGTCGACACGGTCGACTGGCGAGAGAGCGCGGAGCCCCCTCGCTCGCCCCTGCGCATTCCCCGCGCCCTGCGAACGCCGCGCGCCGAGTGGTGGCGCGTGCAGTATCAGAGCCGCAACGCCGCACACCTCAGCGTCGTCCGAGCACGGACGTCGCGGCGGGCACGGGCCCGCCTCGCCGTCAACGCGTCGACGAGGCTGAGCCTGCTGCTCTTCGCCGCGGTCATCAGCGGCCGACTGCCCGTGTACCTGCGGATCCTGCGCGCGAGCCTCGACGGCCTGCGCGGACGACTCGGCCCCTCCTACCCGCTCCCAGGAAGCATCGAGCACCCGGGCGACGGGCCCGCACGGAGCCGGGCCCGTCGACGCCGCTCACGGCCGCCCCGCGGACAGGCGCACCACGACGACGGCCGGGAGGTCTCGTCGTGAGCCCGACGCCGACGCTCGTGGTCAACGGACGGTTCCTGACCCACGTCCCCACCGGGGTGCAGCGCTTCGCGCGCGAGGTCACACGCGAGCTCGCGACGCTCGTCCCCCTCGTCGTCGTCGCGCCGCGCGGACCGCTCGTCGACCCCGAGATCGGGGCAGAGATCGTGCAGGTGGGGCGCACCCGAGGGCACCTGTGGGAGCAGGTCGACCTGCCCGCCCACCTGCGCCGCCTGGGTCGCCCGCTGCTGCTCGGCCTGGCGAACACCGGTCCCGTGACGTACCGGCCGCAGATCGCGACGCACCACGACGTCGTGTACGTCCGATACCCCGCGGGGTTCGCCCGCCGGTTCCGAGCCCTGTACGCCGCGGCGATCCCCCGCCTCTTGCGCGCCAGCAGCCGCGTGCTGACGGTGAGCGCGTTCTCGGCCGACGAGCTCGCCCAGGTGTACCGCATCGACCCCGGCAAGATCACGGTCGTGCCCAACGCCGTCGCGTCGGACTTCTGCGCCGACGGCGACGCCTACGACATCGGCGAGCCCTACTTCCTCGCGGTGTCGTCTCCGGCGCTCCACAAGAACTTCGACGAGCTGCTCGCCGCCTTCGCCGCCGCCGACACGACGCGCACCCGCCGCCTGCTGATCGTCGGCGACTCCGCGCGGCCCTTCTCGGGTCGCTCGTCGGCATCGGCGACCGGCGTCGAGTTCCTCGGGCGCGTCGACGAGCCGACCCTGCATCGCCTCTACCGGGGCGCCGAGGCCTTCCTCTTCCCGTCCCTCTACGAGGGATTCGGCATCCCGCCGCTGGAGGCCCAACGCATGGGCACGCCGGTCGTGGCGGTCCGTCGGGCCGCGATGCCCGACGTCCTGCGCGACAGCGTCCTCTGGGCGGACTCCCCGGATGCCGCCGGCCTCGCCCGCGCGATCCGCCGGCTCGACGCCGACCCCGAGCTGCGCGCCGAGCTCGCGCGTCGAGGCATCGCCAACGAACGGCGCTACTCGTGGGGCGAATCCGCAGCGATCGTGGCATCCGTCGTCGACGAGGTGCGTGGCGGAGGGCACACGTGAGCCCGGCGCATGTGAGCGGGGCCGTCGACGGCGTGTTCGGCACCGGCACAGCACATACGCGCGGACTGCTGGTGCACGAGTGGATCGCGCCGTCCGGCGGTTCCGAGAACGTGCTCGAAGAGATGGCCCGCGCCTTTCCCGACGCCGACGTGAGGTGCCTGTGGTCGGACGCCCCGCATCGTCTCGCCGACCGCCGGGTGACCGAGACATGGCTCGCGCGGACACCGGTGCGCCGCAGCAAGGCGCTCGCCGCGCCGTTCTCGCTGATGGCGTGGCGCACCCTGCCCCGCGCCGACTACGACTGGATGCTCGTCAGCTCCCATCTGTTCGCGCACCACGCCCGTGTGCGCGGCCGCGACGGCACCGTGCCCAAGTTCGTCTACGTGCACAGCCCGGCGCGTTACATCTGGACGCCCGAGCACGACCCACGCGGGCAGGGCCGGGCCGTGCGCGCGGTGGCCCCTCTCTTCCGCGCGATCGACCGCCGCCGTGCGGCCGAACCCGTCGCGCTCGCCGCCAACAGCGCGTTCATCCGCGACCGCATCCGCTCGGCCTGGCGACGTGACGCCGTCGTCATCCACCCACCGGTCGCGGTCGACCGTCTGACCGACGTCGCCCGCTGGCAGCAGCAGGTCACCGACGACGAGAAGGCCGCCCTCGCCGCCCTGCCCACCCCGTTCGTGCTCGGGGTGTCGCGCTTCATCTCGTACAAGCGGCTCGACCTGGTGATCGCCGCCGCCGAGGCGGCGGGGGTTCCCGCGGTGCTGGCCGGACGCGGTCCCGAGGCCGAGCGGCTCGCGAGACTGGCCGCCGCCGCCCGCGTGCCGGTCGAGATCGTCTCGTCGCCCTCCGACGCGATGCTGTGGTCGCTGTACCACCGGGCGGCGGCGCTCGTCTTTCCCGCCGTCGAGGACTTCGGGATCGTGCCCGTCGAGGCGCAGGCCCTCGGCACACCGGTGGTGACGGGACCCGTGGGCGGGCAGACCGAGACCTTCGTCGACGGGCTGTCGGGGATCGTCTCCCCCAGCCTCGACCCGGCCGATCTCGGCGACGCGGTGACCCGCGCGCTCCGGCTGCCGGCCTTCGACGGGGCGGCGATCACCGCGCGCTTCTCGGCCGCGGTGTTCCACGACCGCATCCGCGCGTTCGTCTCGGCGGCGCACTGAGCGCACCGCCCGATCTGTTCGGCACGCCCCACCCCGGGTGAGCCGGCGGCCGGGCGGGTGGCATCCGGGGTCTCGTCAAGGGCGCGCGCGGCGGCGGGGCTCGTGCATAGCGTCGAGGCATGACCAGCGACCGCGACCAGCTCACCTTCGACAACCCCGTCACCCGCTACGCCCGCGTCGAGCCGCCCGTGCAGCACCAGCCCGAGCCGGGCGTGCAGGCCGACATGACGCCGGTGCCCGACCTGGGCGAGAAGACCTACCGCGGCCTCGGCCGGCTCGTGGGCCGCAAGGCGCTGATCACGGGCGGCGACTCGGGCATCGGCGGAGCGGTCGCGATCGCCTTCGCGCGCGAGGGTGCCGACGTCGCCATCGTGCACCTGCCCGACGAGCAGCGCGACGCCGACCATGTGTTGGAGCAGGTGCGGGATGCCGGGCGCACCGGCGTCTCGATCGCGGTCGACATCACCGACCCCGCCACGTGCCGCGAGCTCGTCGAACGCGCCGCCGACGCGCTGGGCGGGCTCGACATCGTGGTCAACAACGCCGGCAAGCAGGTGGCGGTCGACACGGTCGACGACCTGTCGGACGAGCAGTTCGAGCAGACCTTCCGCACCAACGTCTTCGCGCCGTTCTGGATCACGAAAGCAGCCCTCGCGCACCTGCCCGAGGGCGGCACGATCATCAACACCGCCTCGCTCGAGGCCTACGTGCCCGCGCCCGACCGTCTGGACTACGCCGCCACCAAGGCGGCCATCAACAACCTGTCGAAGGGGCTCGCCCAGCAGCTCGCGCCGCGCGGCATCCGCGTCAACGTCGTGGCCCCGGGCCCGACGTGGTCGGCGCTGCAGGTGAGCCGGGGCGTCTCGGACGACCAGATGGAGCATTTCGACGACGAGAGCACGTATCAGCGCGCCGGGCAGCCCGCCGAGATCGCGCCCGCGTTCGTCTTCCTCGCCTCGGCCGAGTCGAGCTACGTCTCGGGCGAGACGCTCAACGTCAACGGCGGCATGGTCACGCCCTAGCGCCCGGGGGGGTCGGGGCGGCGCAAGGTCGAAGCGAGGCGGGCGGCGCGGGCCGAGGCGGGGCAAGGCAAGGCGGGTCGGGCCGAGGCGGGGCTGAGCAAGGTCGGGACAGCCCGGGGTCGGGCGGGACGGCGCGGGGCCGGACGGGACGGGGTTTCGACCCGCGCACGCGCGGTGGGCCCGAGCCGACCCCGGGCTCTTCTCGGTCTGCGCTGCACAAATCCTGCAGATCCGCAGCAGACCCGTACCACACCCCCGGGACGCGCCCGCCCGCAGGAGCCGTGCACGGCCCGCCGCGAACCCGCTTGCGCAAAACGCCCCGCGACGCAAGCGGCCCGTTCGGCCCGGGCGGGTGCGCGAGCGTGAAGGCATGCCCACCACGCACGACACCGCGGCCCGCGGCGGCGGACCCGTCACCCTGTACATGCTGCACGCGCTCGGATCCAGCGCCGCCGAGTTCCAGCGGCTGCGCGAGCTGCTCGAGGGCCGCGTCGACGTGCGGGGCATCGACCTCCCCGGCTTCGGCTCGGCCGCGGCAGACCCGGATGCCACGCTCGACGAGACCGTCGACCGCGTGGTGCAGGCGCTCGCGGGGCACCGCGGCGGACGCTGGCTGCTGGGCGGCCACAGCATGGGCGGCAAGATCGCCGCGCTCGTGGCCTCGCGGGTGCTGCGCGGAGACGCGCCGCTCAGCGGGCTCGCCGGCGTCGTGCTGATGGCACCGTCGCCGCCGCGGCCCGAGCCGATGGACGAGGAGCGCCGCGACCTCATGCTGTCGTGGGTCGCCGACGGCGCCATCTCGGAGCGGGACGCCGAGACGTTCATCGACCAGAACACGGCCGAGCCGCTCGACCCCGGTGCGCACAGCCTCGCGCTCGCCGATCTGCGGCGCACGTCGCCGACGGCGTGGCGCGCGTGGCTCGAGACGGGCAGCCGGATCGACGCGAGCGCCGAGGTGGGCACGCTCGACCTTCCGGCGCTCGTGCTGGCCGGCACCGACGACGCCGACCTCGGCGCGGCCTCGCAGCCAGGGCTGCTCGCGTCGGTGTACCCGCGGGCGCGTTACGTCGCGCTCGACGACACCGGGCACATGATCCCGCTCGAGCGCGCGTCCGAGGCGGCCGCGGCGATCGCGGCCTTCGTCGACGACGAGGTGCTCGTGGGGCCCGACGTGCCCGACGAGTGGGCGCGCCTCATCGCCGGCGACCGCGTCGATGCGCAGGTGCGCGGCATCCTGAACCGACGCGCGGTGCCCGACGACCGCGGCTACGCGCCGCGGGTGCTCGACGTGACGCAGCTGACGCTTCTGCGCGAGATCGCCGACGTGGTCGTGCCGCAGGTCGGCGCCGCGATCGATCTCGCCGCCCGCGTCGACGCGCAGCTCGCGCGCGGCGAGGGCGACGGGTGGCGCCCGGCCGACCTGCCGCCCGATCCCGAGGCCTATCGCGCGGGGCTCGACACGCTCGCGTCGGCGTGGCCGGCCGACCCCGCCGCGCGCGCCGAGGCGCTGCGAGCGGCGATCGAGGGACGAGCGGATGCCACGGGCCCCCTCGACCCGCCGCGGCTCACGGCCTGGCTCGAGGACGCGCGCAACGACCTGGTGCGGCAGTGGCTCGCCCACCCCGCGAGCATGGCTCGCGTCGGCTACGACGGCTTCGCCACCGGCGGGAGCCCGGTCCGCGGCTTCGTCGAGGTGCGGCTCGGTCGCCGCGAGGACTGGGAGCCCGCCGGCGTCGGCGGCACGGTCGAGGCGGAGGAGGCGGCATGAACCTCGGCGGGATGCGCACGTACGGCACCGATGGGGTCGTCGACGTCGTCGTGGTCGGCACGGGGGCGGGCGGCGCGCCGTTGACCGCCGCCCTCGCGGGCCGGGGCCTGTCGGTCGTCGCGCTCGAGGCCGGCCGCGACTTCGCCCTCGACGACCTCACCCCCGACGAGACCGAGGCGGTCGAGATCAACTGGATGTCCGAGCGCTTGAGCGGCGGTGACGATCCCACCGCCTTCGGTCCGAACAACAGCGGTCGGGGTGTGGGCGGCTCGACCCTGCACTGGGGCGCTTTCACCCCCCGCCCCGACCGGCGCGACCTTCGGCTGCGCACCGAGACCGGAGAGGGGCGCGACTGGCCGGTCGACCCCGACGAGCTGCTCTCCTACGTCGAGCGGGTCGAGGGAGACATCGGCGTCTCGGGCCCGACGCCGTACCCGTGGGACCCGCACCGCGCCTACGCCTACCCGCCCGCCGCCCGCAACGCGCCCGCCGACCTGGTCGCGAAGGGGTGCGACGCTCTCGGCATCCGGTATGCCGACGCGCCCGCGGCGGTGCTGACCCGCGCGCGGCTGCAGCAGCATCGCGGCGAGCGCAGCGCGTGCGTCAACTGCGGCGCGTGCCACCAGGGGTGCCGGGTGGATGCCAAGGCCACCACCGCCAACACCTACCTTCCGGCCGCGGTGGCGGCGGGCGCCGAGATCCGCACCGAGGCGATGGTGCACGGGATCGAGCGCGACGCGCGCGGGCAGGTCTCGGCCGTCGTCTATCGGCAGGGCCGGGTCGACGTGCGCCAGCGCACACGCGCCCTCGTGCTCGCCGCGGGCGGCGTCGAGACCCCACGGCTGCTGCTGCACACGGGCATCGCGAACGACAACGGGCAGGTGGGACGCAACTTTCTCGCGCACGGCGCGACCCAGGTGTGGGGCCGGTTCGACGAGCCGGTGCGCGGTCATCGCGGCTATCCGTCGTCGCTCATCACCGAGGACATGATGCGCCCCGCCGACGCCGACTTCGCCGGCGGGTATCTGGTGCAGAGCCTCGGGGTCATGCCGCTGACGTTCGCGACGACGCTGGTGCGCGGCGGCGGGCTGTGGGGGGCGGAGCTCATGCAGCGGCTCGACCAGGCGCGGTTCATGGCGGGCATCGGCATCAACGCCGAGTGCCTGCCCTCGGACGACAACAGGCTGGTGCTGGCCGACGAGACCGACGAGCACGGCATCCCGCGTGCCCGGGTGACGTTCACGGCCGGTGAGAACGAGAAGGCCATCGACCGGCACGCGACGTCGTTCATGCTGCGGGTGCTGCAGGCCGCCGGTGCCCGCGAGACGATGGTGCTCGCCCGCACGGCGCACACGATCGGCACGGCGCGGATGTCGGCGGACCCCGCCGACGGCGTGGTCGACCCCGACGGTCGCTCGCACGAGATCCCGAACCTGTGGGTGTGCGACAACTCGGTCTTCCCGTCGGCGATCGCCGCGAACCCGGCGCTCACGATCATGGCCCTGTCGCTGCGCACGGCGGACCGCATGCTCGCCGCGGCCTGACGCGGCCGGGGGCCGCTCGGGCGGACGGGGTCTTGTCGCGGCGTCGCGCTCGGCTCCACCCCGGTCCGGGCGCGAGATCGCATGTTCCCGTCGTCCGCACGCACGGCGGCGCGATCCCGTGCGGGCCCCGTGAGCGCATGCCCGCAGCCGCACGCGAGAATGGATGCCATGAAGCTCGCGCACCTGGTCCGGTTTGCCGCTCTCGCCGAGGAGCTGCATTTCCCGCGCGCGGCCGAGAGCCTCGGCATCCCTCTCGCCTCGCTCTACACGACGATCGACAAGCTCGAGGAGGAGGTGGGGCAGTCGCTGGTGTCGCGCACCCCGCCGACGCGTCTCACCCCCGCCGGGGAGCTGCTGCTCGACGAGGCGCACGCGCGCATCGCCGACGCCCCACCGCCGGCCGTCGCCGCGCCGAAGGCGCAGGGCGGCAAGGCGAAGGCCTCGAAGGGCAAGGGCCGGGCGCCCATCGTGAAGGGCCAGCCCAAGCCCTACAAGAAGCGCCAGGGTCGCTGACCCGCCCGCGGCGCTGGCCCGTCCCGGCTCGCGGACCCACCTGTCCGCCGAACGCTCACGCGTGGCGGAGACAGCGCGGCACGGCGTCTCCCCGACACCGGAGCGTTTCCTGGCTTCCCGACCCGGATGCCAAGACCTGACGGCCCCACCCGGGGGAACGCTCGCGCGCACGGCGGGCGACCGGGCTCGGGGTGCGGACTAGAGCTCGGTGACGACCCCCGACTCCACACGCCAGTGGCGGTCGGTCTGCACCGCGGCGAGCATGCGGCGGTCGTGCGTCACGAGCAGCAGCGTGCCGGTGTACGACGCCAGCGCCTGTTCGAGCTGCTCGATCGCGGGCAGGTCGAGATGGTTCGTCGGCTCGTCGAGCACCAGCACGTTCACGCCGCGCGCCTGCAGCAGGGCCAGGCCGGCGCGCGTGCGCTCCCCCGGCGACAGGCCGTCGACCGGGCGCGTGACGTGGTCGGCCTTCAGCCCGAACTTCGCCAGCAGCGTCCGCACGTCGGCCGACGCCATCTCGGGCACCAGCCCCTCGAACGTCTCGGCGAGCGGGCGCTCCCCGACCAGCAGCGACCGCGCCTGATCGATCTCGCCGATCGCGACGCTGGACCCGAGGCTCGCGGACCCGTCGTCGGGCGCCTGACGGCCCAGGATGCCACGCAGCAGCGTCGTCTTGCCGGCCCCGTTCGGCCCGGTGATGCCGATCCGCTCCCCGGCGTTCACCTGCAACGAGACGGGTCCGAGCGTGAAGTCGCCCTGGCGGAACACCGCGCCCGACAGAGTGGAGACGACCGAGCTCGACCGCGGGGCCGAGCCGATCGTGAACTCCAGCTGCCACTCCTTGCGCGGCTCGTCGACCTCTTCGAGCCGCGCGATGCGGCTCTCCATCTGCCGCACCTTCTGCGCCTGCTTCTCGCTCGACTCCATCGAGGCCTTGCGACGGATCTTGTCGTTGTCGGGCGCCTTCTTCATCGCGTTGCGCACGCCCTGGCTCGACCACTCGCGCTGCGTGCGGGCCCGGGCGACGAGGTCGGCCTTCTTCTCGGCGAACTCGTCGTACTTCTCGCGGGCATGCCGACGGACCGTCGCCCGCTCCTCGAGGTAGGCGTCGTACCCGCCGCCGTAGACGCGGTGCGTGTTCTGGGCGAGATCGAGCTCGAGCACGCGGGTGACCGCGCGGGCGAGGAACTCGCGGTCGTGGCTGACCAGCACGACCCCGCCGCGCAATCCGCGGACGAAGGTCTCGAGGCGTTCGAGGCCGTCGAGGTCGAGGTCGTTGGTCGGCTCGTCGAGCAGCGCGATGTCGAAGCGCGACAGCAGCAGCGCCGCGAGCCCGACACGGGCCGCCTGCCCGCCCGAGAGTCCCGTCATGAGCGCGTCGGCGCCGACGTCGAGCCCCAGGTCGGCCAGCACGATCGGCATCCGCTCGTCCACGTCGGCGGCGCCGCTGGCGAGCCAGCGTTCGAGCGCCGTGGCGTAGGCGTCGTCGGCACCCGGCACCGAGGGGTCGCCGAGGGCTGCAGCCGTGGCATCCATCTCCTGCGTCGCCTCGGCGCAGCCGGTGCGGCGCGCGATGTACTCGGCGACGGTCTCGCCGGGCACGCGCTCGTGCTCCTGCGGGAGCCAGCCCACGAAGGCATCGGCCGGGGCGAGCGCCACCGTGCCCGCCTGCGGGTCGTCGACACCGGCGAGCAGGCGCAGCAGCGTGGACTTGCCGGCGCCGTTGGCCCCGACCACCCCGACCACGTCGCCCGGCGCGACGGTGAGGTCGACCCCGTCGAAGAGCGTGCGGTGTCCGTGGCCCCCGGCGAGGCCCTGTGCGACGAGGGTGGCGGTCATCCCCCGATTCTCTCAGGCCCGCAGCGTCGTCTCCCCCGGCGGAAGGCGTCCACTCGCGACATCACCGACGCCGAGCGGGCCGCGCCGGTCGCACACACGCACGGGCCGCATCGGCCGTCACACCCAGCGGTCGACGCCGCCCCAGCCGCCGACCCACGACTCGAGGTGCGGCTCCTCCCGCAGCACGTGGACGCCGGCGGCCACGAGCGTCCCGGTCGCGAAGCCCGCGTCGGTGCCCCACCGCGCGGCGCGGCGCCGCGCGCGGCGCGACGTGGCGGTGCCGACCCGCTCGCCCGACGCCGACCGCAGCTCGAAGCCGCCTTCGACGCCCTGCCCCAGCGCGGCCAGGCGCCGGCCCAGCTCGTCGGCGCCGTCGATCACCACGGCACGGTCCAGCCGCAGGACGACCCGCGCGTCGGGGAGTCCGTCGGCGGCGCGGCGCACCCGCGGGTCCGCGGCGAGGGCGGGCGGCAGGTCCCTGTCGAGCACGACGACGGCGCGGGGGAACGCGGCCAGCACGGCGTCGACGCTGAGGAACGCCGCCGACGCCGACGGGGTCCCCGTCACGTGCACGACCAGGTCGGGGACGGGCGGCATGAGCCCTCGTCCGCGCGACCCGTCGACGGGGATGTCCGTGGCCAGGCGCAGCGTCTGGGCGTTGCCCTGCCGCGCACGGTCGTCGCTCGAGCGGCCCGCCCAGTCGGGCCCGTCGTGCCACGCGACCGCCTGCGGGACGTGCGCCAGCACGGCCCCGGCCTGCCAGGCGCGGTGCGCCCATTCCCAGTCCTCACCCCCGTACGAGGTGAACGTCTCGTCGAAGCCGCCGAGCTCGTCGAACAGCGCACGCGAGCACGCGAGCACGGCGCTGATGACATAGCGGTACGAACGGTCGTCGGCGTGCAGCAGGTCGGCGCTGCGCGCGTAGGCCTCGCGCAGCCACGCGGGCTCGTCGAGCTCGTGCAGCGGCCCGACCTCGGCGATCGCCGCCTCGGGCCTGACCCCGGTCAGGTCGGCGTGCCGTCGACGCCCGACCGTCACCGCCTCGGGCAGCAGGGCGGGCAGGCGGGTGAGGGCGCGGACGTACCCGGGCTCGGGCGCGGTGTCGGCGTCGAGGAAGCACAGCACCTCGCCCGTGCCCGCGGCCGCCCCGAGGTTGCGCGCGGCCGCGGCGCGGAAGCCACGGTCGTCCTGCCGCACCAGGATGACGTCGTCGGGCACCGTCGGCGCGACGGGCGAGCCGTCGTCGGCCACCACGATCTCGAGCAGCTCGCGCGGGTGGTCCTGACGGCGGAGCGCCGCGAGCGTGCGCGCCAGCTCGGCGGGCTGGTCGTAGTGGGTCACCACGACCGTCACCCGCGGCGGCACGGGCTCGAGCCCGGCGACCTCGTCCCACCGGTTGCCGACCACCCGCCCCGGGTGCGGCGCGGTCATGCGCGTCGCTCCTCGGCCCACCAGCGCAGGTAGGCGCGCGCCGCGTCGGCGCGGCCGAACGGAACGGGATGGATGCCGTGCCACGTGCGCCCCGCGTCGAGGGCGTCCGCCCGCATCCCGGCGGCGAGCGCCGCGGGCTCGACGACGCGCAGAGTGCCGGGGCGCAGCGCCGACATCTCGTCGACGTAGCGGTTGCGCACGGCGAGGGGACGGCGGCCCCATCCGATCCACGAGGCGAGCGAGCCCGAGGCCGACACGTGCCGGTGGGCGAGCACGGGCACGGCGACGCGGCGGGCACGCGCGGCCATCGCGGCGTCGTCGAGCCACCCGGTCACCTCGACGGCGACACCCGCGTCGGCGCCGCGCTGCACGAACGCGGCGAGGTCGGCAGCGTGGCCGTCGGAGGCGCGGCCGAGCACGCTGAGCCGTCCGATGCCCGCGGACACCGCGGCGGCGAGCGCCTCGTCGTGGCCCTTGCCGGGATAGAAGTAGCCGAGCACGCCGACCGACCCGTCGGGCTCGGGCGCCGGGGCCGGGGGCGTGCTCTCGACCGGCAGCGGGACGACGGCGACCGGCCCCCGCCACACCCCCTCTTCGGCCAGCAGGGCCCGTTCGTGCGCGCTGTTGACGGCGACGGCGCGCGCCGCACGGGTGACGGCCGCATAGAAGGCGCGGCGCCGGGGGCGGTTGCGTTCGCCGTCCGACTCCTGCGGCACGTCGTGCAGGGTGACGGTGAGCGGATGCCGCTCCGCCACCGCCACGACGTGACGCGCGGCCTCTTCGGGCGACGCCCCCCACAGGCGGTCGGTGACGTGGGCGTGCACCGGCGTGCCGGCCGGCAGCGCCGCCAGCCCGTCGGGCGTCGTGACCCGCGTGCCCGGCGCCGCGGCGACGACCTCGCCGGCGATCTCGCGGGCGTAGACGGCGACGCCGTGCGGGCCGGGGTGCACGAGCAGCACCGGCGCGACGGCGAGGGCGGGCGCGCCCGCCGCGTGCCGGGCCGAGGTCTCGCTCATGCGGCCCGCCATCTCTCGAGCAGCGGCGCGAGGCGCGCGACGGCCGCCGCGACGAAGGCGGGGCGCGCGGCGTACCACTCGCGGTGCGCCGCGCGCACGACGGCGGCCGCGACCACCGCGCCGTCGACGACCCAGTCGGGCCGGGGCTCGGCATCCAGGCCCCACGCCTCGACGACCCACGGCTCGACCGGCGCCCGCACGCTCGCGAGGATCGGCCGCCCCGGGTCGACGGCGCGCCCGGGTGCCCCGAGCGCGGCGACGACCCGCTCGCCGAGGGGCAGGAACACCGCGTTGCCCGGATGGTTGATCGTCCGCGCCAGGTCGAGCACCACGGGCGAGAACAGGTCGGATGCCACGATGTCGATGCCCGCGGCCTCGCGGCGACGCAGCTCGGCGATCGAGTCGGCGGCGACGGCCCGCACGACGTCGGCGGGCAGCGCGGAGGCGACCGGCAGCCCGGCGACCTCGGCGAGCACGCGCACGTCGTGGTAGGGCACGATCGGGGGGTCGCCGGCGGCCTCGGGCAGGCGGACGACCGCCTGGAACGGATGCAGTCCCGCGTAGCGGATCACGGGCACCGTGACGGTGGGCGCGCCGGTCGGCAACGCCGCGCGCAGCTGCGAGGTGCCGAGCGGCAGGCCGCGGTAGTCGTCGCGCACGGGCTGCGACACCAGGAACGCGGCGCCGCCGACCAGCCGATGCAGCCGGTCGGCGTCGTCGCGGTCGAGCTCGTGCACGGCGGGCACGCGTACCGCGGGCAGCGCCTCCGACGAGATCACGAGCCGCAGCGACTCGGCCTGGCAGTTGCCCACGACGACGCCGTACCCGGGCGGCGGGTCGGCCTCGCCGAAGAACTCGGCGTAGTGCCGCCGACGCGCTATCACCGCGTCGGCGTCGTCCGCAAGGCTCCTGCCCCGTGCCGTGCGACCACCCATGATGTGAAGGTATCCGCCGGTGCCGTCGCCGTCCCAACCGCCGCGTTGCATTGCGATGTCTCGGACGATGCGGTACGCGCACCGGCCGAGCACGCCGCGACGAGGAGAGAGACATCGACACACCCCCACCCCCGCCGATCCGCGTCGCCGCCGTGCCGTCGAGCCACCCCTACGTGCGCGCCGTCACCGATCCCGCGCGCGTCGAGCTGCTGCCCGACCCCACGCCGCCCGGGGTCCCGGCGGGGCAGTGGTGGCCGCCGCAGATGCTGCTCCCGGAGTGGCTCGACACGCACGCCCAGAGCTTCGACCTGATGCACCTGCACTTCGGGCTCGAGTCGTACACGGCGCACGAGCTGGCCGAGACGGTCGCGACGCTGCGGCGGCTGGGGCGTCCGCTGGTCTACACGGTGCACGACCTCGAGAACCCGCAGCTCGTCGATCAGCGCGCGCACCGGGCCGCCCTCGACGTGGTGATCGCCGCGGCCGACGAGCTCGTGACCCTGACCGGCAGCGCCGACGACGAGGTGCGGCGGGTGTTCGGGCGCGCGACGAACGTGCTCCCCCACCCCACTCTCGTGCAGGGCGACGACGTGCCGACGGGCACGCCGCACGGTGTGACCCGGGTGGGCGTGCACCTGCGCGATCTGCGCCCCAACATCGACGGCGTCGGCACGACCGCGACGCTCGTGCGCGCGATCGCCGATCTGCGCGCGCAAGGCGCGCTCGTCGAGGCGGTGGTGCGCATGAACGATCGCGTGCGCGACGACGAGGCCGCGGCATCCGTCGAGACCCTCGCCGCCGGTGCCGACGGGATGCGCGTCGAGCGGGGCCCGCGACTCGACGACGACGCGCTCTCGACCTGGCTCGCCGAGCTCGACGCCTGCCTGCTGCCCTACCGCCACGGCACCCAGTCGGGATGGGCCGAGCTGTGCCACGACCTCGCCGTCCCCGTGATCGGGACGCGGATCGGGCACATCGCCGCCCAGCACCCCGACGACTTCCACGCGTTCGCGGTCGGCGACCCCGTGTCGCTCGAACGGGCGATCGTGGATGCCACCGCCCCGGCGTGGTCGTCGCCGGGCTCGCCCCGACGGGTCGCCGAGGTGGCATCCCGTCGACGGGCGCGTCTCGACGAACGCGACGCCGTCCGCGACGCGCACGTGGCGCTGTACCTCCGCACGCTGCTCGCCGAGGACGCCGCGTGAGCCCCGTCGACGCCCGCGCGGTCCGCCGTCTGCGGGTGCTGGTGGTCGCCCCGTCGCGCTATCCGCTGCGGCAGCCGCACGCGGGGGGCCTCGAGGCGTGCGTGTGGGACCGGGTGCGATGGCTGCGCGCCCGCGGCCACGAGGTGACGCTGTGCGCGGCCGAGGGCTCCGACTTCTTGGGCGAGGCCGACGAGTTCCGCCTGCCGGCGCCCGAGTGGGACCGCCCCGAGGACGCCTCCGACAGCGGGTACCCCGCGGGCTACACCGACGCCGTCGACACCGCGCTCGACGCCGCGCTCGACCGGCTGCGCGCCGACCGCGACCGCTACGACGTCGTCGACAACCACAGCCTGCACGCCGGGCCGATCCTGTGGAGTCGCGACGCCGACATCCCGGTCGTCACCACCCTGCACACCCCGCCGCTCGAGCCCATGCTCGACGCGGCGGCGCGGGTGCGCGACAGTGCGCACCGGTTCGTGGCGGTGAGCCAGACGACCGCCCGGGCGTGGTCGATCGAGGGGGTGGACTCGTTCGTCTTCGCCAACGGCGTCGACACCGACCGCTGGACGCGCGGGCCCGGGGGCACGCAGTGGGTGTGGTCGGGACGGATCGTGCCCGAGAAGGCGCCCCACCTCGCGATCGAGGCCGCGCGCACGGCGGGGGCGCAGCTCGTCGTGGCCGGGCGGATCGGCGACGTCGACTACTTCCACCAAGAGGTCGCGCCGCGTCTGGGCGCCCACGCCCGCTACGTCGGCGCCCTGCGTCAGCCCGAGCTGTGCCGGGTGGTGGGCGAGTCGGCGGTCGCGCTGGTGACGCCGATGTGGGAGGAGCCCTTCGGGCTCGTGATCGCCGAGGCGCTGGCGACCGGCACGCCCGTCGCCGCGTTCGACATCGGCGGGGTCTCGGAGGTGCTCGAGGGCATGCCGAGCACCGCGATCGTGACGCCCGGCGATGTGACGGCGCTCGCGCACGCGGCCGCCGACCTGGCCGAGAAGGGGGCGAGCGAGCCGCTGACGCGGGTGTGGACCCGGCGCGCGGCCGTGCGCGAGCACTCGCAGTCGCGCCGCTACCGCGAGGTGGAGCGCGTGCTGACGCACGCCGCCCGCCCGGTGATGGCGCGCCGCGTCCCGGCGGTGTCGTGGTGATCGGCTGGTACGTCCACCACCACGGGTACGGACACGTGTCGCGCTTCCTCGCGGTGCAGCCGCACGTGCGCACCCCCGTCGTGGCGTTCTCGTCGCTGCCGCGTCCCGAGGGCCTCGACCCCGCCGTCGCCTGGACGGTGCTGCCGTCCGACGCCGACGTCGTCGAGCGGGCCGACGGCTCGTCGTGCGACCCGCGCCGCGCCGACCCGACCGCACGCGGCCATCTGCACTGGGCCCCCCACGACCACCCCGGCCACCGCGCCCGGCTGACGGCCCTGGCCTCGGCCGCCACACGGGAGCACCTGGACGCCTTCGTCGTCGACGTCAGCGCCGAGGTCGTCGCCTTCGCGCGGCTGCTGGGACTGCGCACCGTCGCCGTCACCCAGCCCGGCACGCGGACCGACGCACCGCACGCGCTCGCCTACGACCTCGCCGACCGCATCGTCGCGCCGTGGGCGCACGGCGCCGTCCCCGCCGCGGGCCTGGCCTCGCGTGGCGAGCGGGTCGTCTGGACGGGTGGCATCTCGCGGCACGACGGCCGCGTCGCCGACCCGTGCGACGACGACCGCACGGTGCTCTTCCTCGGCCGGGTCGTCGACCCCGCCGTGCGCACCGCGACGATGGAGCTGCTCGCCGCCCGCGGCTGGACGTGCCGCGCCATCGGGCACGACGAGACGTCGCGCGTCGACGACCCGTGGCCGCTGCTCAGCTCGAGCTGCGTCGTCGTCAGCGCCGCCGGGCAGAACAGCGTCGCCGACCTGGCGGCCGCGGGCGCACGCGCCGTGGTGGTGCCGCAGGACCGCCCCTTCGACGAGCAGCATCACACCGCCGCGGCGCTCGACCGCTGGGGCCTGGCGCGGGTGGCATCCGCCGACGTCTCGCCGCTCGCGCTGGCCGACCTGGTCGAACGGGCCGCCGACGACGCCCCGGACTGGTCGCGCTGGCAGGTGGCGGGGGCGGCACGCCGCGCCGCCGAGGCGGTCGAGGCGATGCTGCCGTGAGGACGGCGGTGGTCACGGTGGCGTCGGCCGCGCGCCGCGCCCACCTGGAGCGCCAGCGCCGGGTGCTCGCCGAGGTGGCCGACGACATCGTGCGCCTCGAGGCGTGGCTCGACGCCGACGCGCCGGGCGACGGCGTGCACGTGCCGCCCGGCCCGCACGGCCTGCGGGTCGGCGAGGGGCGCAACCGCCTCGCCGACGCGGCGATCGCGGCCGGCGCCGAGCTGATCGTGTTCCTCGACGTCGACTGCCTGCCCGGGCCCGCGTCGATCGCGCGCTACCGCACTGCCGCCCGGTCGTACCCCGGCGCGCTGCTGGCCGGTCCGGTGACCTATCTCGCGAGCGTGCAGCAGCCCGAGACGGCGGCCGACCTGCCGGCGCTCACCCGGCCGCACCGCGCGCGGCCGGCTCCCGCCGACGGCGAGACGCACGCTGCGTCGCCCGAGCAGTACGACCTGTTCTGGTCGCTGTCGTTCGCCGTCACCCCCGAGACGTGGCACCGGCTGGGCGGCTTCCATCCCGGTTACGAGGGCTACGGCGCCGAAGACACCGACCTCGCCTGGACGGCGCGCGCCGCCGGCGTCGAGCTGCGCTGGGTGGGCGGCGCCGACGCGTATCACCAGTGGCATCCGGTGTCGTCGCCGCCGTGGCGGCACCTCGACGACATCCTGCGCAACGGCGCGGAGTTCCACCGCCGCTGGGGCGTGTGGCCGATGGGCGGCTGGCTCGACGCGTTCGCCGCCGCCGGCGCGATCGAACGCCGCGGCGACACCTGGGCACGCGTGTCCTGAACCGCACGCCCGGGCGCGGCGCCCGAGTGCCCGACGCGTCAGCCGAGCGCGGCCCGCAGGGCGTCGACGACACGGGTGGCGCGGTGGTCGTCGACGGCCTCCATCCAGTTGGTCACGAAGGCGAAGCCGACGCGGGCGTCGAGGTCGGCGAAGGCCACCTGCCCGCCGGCGCCGTCGTGCCCGAGGCTCGACGGCCCCAGGTAGCGCCGGGCGGCCGAGTCGAGCTGAAAGCCCGCACCCCATCGCGGCCACGGCGCCGGCACGTCGAACACCGGCGCGCCGGCCGTGCGCTCGCGCGTCGTCTCGCGCACCACGGCATCGTCGAGCAGGCGCACGCCCTCGGTCTCGGCCACGGTCGCCGACCACATCGCCGCCAGCGCCCGCGCCGTGCCGATGCCGCCGGCACCGGGGATGACCGCGGCACGCACGTCGTCGGCGTTGAACCCGTCGTCATCGGTCACCAAGGTGGGCGGCAACGCCCCGCCGAGCGTCATGGCGCGATCGAGCCAGTCGACCGTGCGCGAGTCGCGATGGGCCGCCTGGTCGGCGACGCTCGCGGCCGAGGTCGGCCCGACACGCAGATGGGCGACGGATGCCGCGATCCCCCGCGGCATCCCGAGCCAGGCCCCGCCGCCCACCGCGTCGGCCATGCGTCCGAAGGCCGTCGAGAGCGGGACGCCGCCGGCCCGGCGCACGATCTCGCCCGAGATCCAGCCGTGCGTCAGAGCGTGGTAGGCCCAGCCCTCGCCCGGCGTCCACAGCGGCTCTTGGGCGGCGATCATCGCCGACACCGCGTCGAAGTCGAGCAGCCGCGCCCGCGAGACGTCGTCGCGCGGCGCCGAGACCCCGGCGCGGTGGGCGAGCGCGTCTCCGACGCTCACCCGGTCTTTGCCGTGCGCCCCGAACTCGCGCCACAGATCGGCGAGCGGGCGGTCGAGGTCGACCCGGCCGGACGCCACGAGCCCGGCGACCAGGATCGACATGAGCCCCTTGGTACACGAGAACACCACCGACGGGGTGTCGCTCAGCCATGGACGCCCGTCGCGCGCATCGGCGACACCGCCCCACAGGTCGACGACCGTGCGCCCCTCGACGCGGATCGCGAGCGCGGCCCCCATGTCGGGGAGCCCGTCGAACGCGGCGCCGAACGCCTCGCCGACGCCCTCGAACCCGGCGGCGATCGCGCCGTGCACCGCGGTCACCGGGCGCCCTCGTCGACCACGAGCAGGTCGCCGTCCCACCGCACGGGCAGCGGGTCGGACAGCGCCCCCACGAACGCGCCGTCGGCCGCGAGGTTCTCGAACGCCAGCAGCACCGGGCGTCCGTCGGCGCCCTCGGCGATGCGCCCGCTGTACAGGCTCTCGCTCGCGACGAGCCGCGCACGCTCGACGGGATAGGGTCCGCGCGGGTCGTCGATGGCCACGGCCCAGATGCCGCCCGGCCGACCGCTGCGGTCGCCGGCCAGATGCGCCGAGTCGCACGAGAACACCAGCGCCCACCGCCCGTCGATCTCGACCACCTGCGGCACCTCGAGGTGCGCGAAACCGGCGCCGGGCGCGCTCAGCGGCGGGCCCACCTCCCACCGCCGCAGGTCGGACGACCGGGCGTGGCCGATCACCCCGCTGTCGCGCCCCGGTCCGTCGGCGGCACGGGCGGTGACCAGCATGTGCCAGCCGTCGCCGTCGGGGTCGGCGAACACCCACGGGTCGCGCCACGCCTCTTCGTGCCACGTGCCCGCGTCCAACGTCTCGTACCAGCGCGGGTCGGCGGCGACGACGACGGCGGGGTCCTTGGCCCACTCCGTCAGGTCGTTCGACGAGGCCGCGAGCACCGTCTCGACGTTCGCGATCTCGCCCGGGCGCAGGAACCGCGAGCCGGTGTAGAACATGCGCCAGCCCGCACCGGTGTCGACGATGCTGCCGGTCCAGGTGGCCGTGGCATCCGGGGCGTCTCCCCCGGCGGGCTCGAGCACCGTGCCGTGCACCGTCCACGAGCGCAGGTCGTACGAGGTCGCGTGCCCCACGGTGGCGTTGCGGTGGCGCAGGTCGGGATCGCCCAGACTCATCGGCGCCTGCAGGAAGAGCATGTGATGCGTGTCGCCGTCGCGGGCGAGCCAGAAGTCCCAGACCCAGTGGTCGGGCAGCGTGAACGTCATGGGGGTCCGTTTCTCGAGTCGCGGGGGTCAGCCCTTGACGGCGCCCTGCACGAGGGCGCGGATGAACTGGCGCTGGAACACGAGGAACAGCAGCACCGCGGGGGTGATGATGATGAGCGCTCCCGCGTTCAGCAGCGGGATGCTGAGCGAGTACTGCCCTTGGAAGAAGGTGAGGGCGCCGGCCACCGTGCGCTGCAGCGGGTCGGCGATGAGTACCACCGGGAGCAGGAACTGGTTCCAGGTCCAGATGAACAGCAGGATCGCCAGGGCCGACAGCGCGGGGGCCGCCAGCGGCAGCTGGATGCTGCGGAACTCGCGCCACAGCGAGGCGCCGTCGACGCGGGCGGCCTCGGAGAGCTCCCGCGGCACGTTGACGAAGTGCGCGCGCATCCAGAAGACGCCGAACGGCATGTACAGCCCGATCAGCGGGAAGATGACCGCCCACGGGGTGTTCACGGTGCCCATCGACTGCGCCTGGTAGTAGAGCGGGATGATGAGGGCCTCGAACGGGATCGTGAGGCCCAGCACGAAGAACACCAGCACGCCACGGCCGAACCGCACCTGCAGCGATCCGAGCGCGAACCCGGCGAGGGTCGCCGCGATCAGGCTCGCGGGCACGACACCGAGCACGATGAGCAGGCTCGAGCCCATGAGCTGCCACACGTGTCCGGTCTCGAACGCGGTGGCGAAGTTGCCCCACTGCGGGTCGACGGGCCACGTCAGGCCGGTCGGGTTGCGGTCGGCGGGCTGCAGCGCCGCAGAGAGCATGCTGATCAGGGGCAGCAGCGTCACGATCGCCGCGACGGCGAGCAGGGCGGAGCCGAGCAGACGCTCGGTGCGGCTGGCGATCACGATTCGCTCGCTCTCGAGAGGCGTTGGATGGGAAGCACCACGATCAACACGAGCACCATGAGCACGATGCCGAAGGCCGAGGCGAGGCCCACGTCGCTCTGGGTGAACCCGATGCGGAAGATCGACAGGCCGGGCACGAGGGTCGCCCGTCCGGGACCGCCCTGCGTCGAGGTGTAGATGATGTCGAAGCTCGACAGCGCCGCGATCACGGTGACGGTCACGAGCACCGCGATCTCCTGCCGCAGGCCCGGCAGGGTGATCGTGAAGAACTCCCGCCACCAACCGGCGCCGTCGAGGCGGATCGCCTCGTAGAGCGAGACGTCGATCTTGCCGATTCCGGTCAGCAGCAGCACGGTGCAGAGCCCCGTGAGCACCCACGACCCGATCAGCCCCACGGCCGGGAGTGCGGTGCCGTAGTCGGCGAGCCACGGCCGGGCGAGGGCGCCGAGACCGAGCCATCCGAGGATCTGGTTCACCGCACCGGTCTGTGCGTACATCCACGACCACGCGATGCCGGCCGCCGCGAGCGGGACGATCTGCGGCAGGAACAGCACGGTCTGCGCCGTCGCCGCGAAGGCCTTCACCCGGATGCCGCGGATCAGCGTCGCGAGCACCAGGCCGAGTGCCACGGGGATGAACGTGAAGAACGCGATCAGCAGGAACGCGTTGCGGATGGCGCCGAGCAGGTCGGGGTCGGTGAAGACCGTGAGGTAGTTGCCGACGCCCACCCACCGGGCGACCCCGATGCCGTTCCAGTCGTAGAACGAGTACTGCACGCCCTGCACGAGCGGCCAGACGACGAAGGCGATGTAGAAGCCGAGCGCGGGCACGAGCAGCGCCCACCCCGCGAGGGCCGCCCGCCGGCCGGCTGCGCGTGCAGCCGGCCGGCGAACGGGTGCGGTCGCCGTCGCCACGGAGGCGTCGTCGGGTCGAGGGGCCGCCGCGACGGCGACCGCACGATCGGTCATTTCTTGCCGACCTCGCCCTCGTAGAACTTCTGCACGCGGTCGACGAAGTCCTGCCCGCTGATCTGGCTGGTCACCAGCAGCTGCGACTCGGGGATGATCGATCCGGCGTAGATGCCGGCGGTGGTGTTGGCCATGAAGTCGACCTGGCCGTTCTCGGCGCCGATCTGCGCCGACATCTTCAACGCGTTCTCGATGAGCGAGCCGGACTGCACGGTCGGGAGCTGCATGCTCGGGTCGCCCCCGGGCGAGGCTCCGGTCACGTCGACCACGATCTGCCGGGCGGTGGGATCGGTGTGCACCCAGTTGAGGAAGTAGGCCACCTCGTTGATGTGCTTCGACTTGGCCGCCACCGAGAACGAGTTGGCCGCACCCATCGCGACGTGGTTCGCGCCGGCCTGTGCGGGCGGCATCAGGAAGAACGAGACGTTCGAGCCGAGCGCCTTCTGGTAGTTCGCGGCCTCCCAGTTGCCGTTGAAGGTGAACAGACCCTCGCCCTGCGAGAAGCGGCTCGTGAAGGTGAAGTAGTCGATCGCGTTGATGTCCGACGGGAAGTAGCCCGCATCGGCCCACTTGCGCACGAGCTCGGCGCCCTGGACGTTGCCCGGCTCGTCGAACGTCGCACCCGGCTCGGTGAACATCCACTTCAGGAACTGGTCTTTGTCGACGTACTGGTTCATCGCGGCCTGCACGACGAAGTTGACGACGCCGTCCTTGTCGCCCGCCATGATGGGCAGGATGCCGGCGGCCTTGGCCTTGGCAAGGTCGGCCTCGAGCTCGTCGAGGGTCTGCGGCGGAGCGGCGATGCCCGCCTTCTGCGCGAGCGTGGTGTTCATGTAGATGCCGGTGACGCTGTAGCCGAGGCCGAGCTGGTACAGCGACCCCGATCCACGCACCCCGTCGGAGGTCATGCGCAGCGGCGCGAGCTGCGCGGCGGGCCAGGCGCTCCACCCGTAGGCGTCGAAGTAGGGGTCGAGGTTGGCGACGAGCCCGTCGCGCACGGTGTCGCCGAGCGTGGGCAGGCGGATGAGGTCGGGCGGGGTCGCGCTCGCGAGCAGCTTGGGCGCGTTCGCCGTGAGGTTCTGGAACGTGTCGCGGTTGATCGTGAACGTGACGTTCGGGTGCTGCTTGGTGAACTCCTCGGTGAGCTTGTCGGTCACCGGGAAGCCGGTCTCGTCGGCGATGGTGAGCTGCACCGGGTCGCTCGTCAGCTGGGTGCTGACCTGCACGTCGGTCGAGGCGGCGGGGGCGGCCGCCCCGGGAGCGCAGCCGGTCAGGGCCGCGCCGGCGAGACCGGCGATCCCCAGGAGGGCGAGCGGCGCGCCGCGACGCAGGCGCGGGCGCGGGGTTCGGGTGGACATGTCGACTCCTTCGTCTGGTGCTGCGGGTACCCGTTCGGGCGGGATGCGATTCCTTCTGCGCTACGCTGCTGAAAGGATTTAGCAGGGCTATTTACGCAGACCGCTCCGACGCTGTCAAGATGCGGTCGCACGATTGATGTCAAGATCGTTACCGACGGCATCGGTGCCGTCGGGCCGGAGGAGGTGGGCATGGGCACACGAGTCACGCTGGCCGATGTCGCCCGTCGCGCGGGCCTCTCGCCGTCGGCCGCCTCGATGATCCTGAACGGCCGACCCGACACACGTCTGTCGAGCGACGCGCACGACCGCGTGCTCGCGGCCGCGGCCGAGCTGGGGTACCGCCCGAACGTCGCCGCCCGCGCGCTGCGCACGAGCACGTCGCACACCATCGGCTTCGTCTCAGACCTGGTCGCCACCACCCGCTTCGCGAGCGGGCTCATCACGGGCGCGCTCGGCGCCGCCGAGGCCGCCGGCCACGTCGTGCTGGTCGCCGAGACCGGCGGCGAGGCGAGCCGCGAGGCCGAGGCGGTCTCGGCCCTGCTCGACCGCCAGGTCGACGGCGTCATCTTCGCCTCGATGCGCGCCCGCGAGATCCTCGTGCCGCCGCTCCCCTCCGGCGTCCGGGCGGTCATGCTCAACGCGACGAACGAGCTGCACGCCTGCAGCGTGCTCCCCGACGAAGAGACCGGCGGACGCCGGGCCGTCGAGCTGCTGCGCGATGCCGGCATCCGCGACGGCATCCTGCTGCTCGGCTACGACCCCGAGGCCGAGCGCGACCTGTTCCGCTCCGCGACGGTCGACGCCCGCCTGCGCGGGATCTACGACACGATGTCGCGCGAGGGCATGTCGTTCGTCGGCGAGGAGTCGATCTGGCTGTGGGAGCCGACCCCCGGATACGAGGTGACGGCGCGCCTGCTCGCCGACGGCCTGCGCCCGCGCGCGATCATGTGCCTGAACGACCGGCTGGCGTTCGGCGCCTCACAGGCGCTCGGCGAGGCCGGCCTGAACGTGCCCGACGACGTGGCGCTGGTGTCGTTCGACAACGACGAGCTCGCCGCCCACCTGCGCCCCGGCCTGACCACGATCGGCCTGCCCCACGAAGAGATGGGCCGTCGCGCCGTCGAGCTGCTGCTGGCGCCCGACGGCCCTCCCCCCGGCGAGCACCTCGTCGAGATGCCGGTGGTCGTGCGCGCCTCACTCCCCTGAGGCCCGCGGCCGGGACCGCGCGGACGGGTGGTCGCGCGACGCCGAGACCCGTCGAGGGCATCGCGCCCGTGTCGGGCACCGCTCGCGAGAGCACACGGGATGCCGCGGCCCGCGCAACCCCGCGAGCGCGCACGCCGGGTCGGGCTAGCGTCGCAGCACCGAGACCCCGAAGGAGACCCCATGCCCGCCTGGCCCGAGCACGCGATGTGGTGGCACGTGTACCCGCTGGGGTTCGTGGGCGCACCCATCCGCGACGACGTCGACCCCTCCGCGCCGCCCGTGCACAGGCTCGCGCACCTCGAGGGGTGGCTCGACCACGTGATCGACCTCGGGCTCAACGGCGTGCTGCTCGGTCCCGTGTTCGCCTCCGAGACGCACGGCTACGACACCCTCGACCACTTCCGCATCGACCCGCGCCTGGGCGACGACGACGACTTCGACCGACTCGTCGCCGCGGCGCGGGGGCGCGGCATCCGGATCGTGCTCGACGGGGTCTTCCACCACGTCGGTCGCGGGCACCCCGCGTTCCGCGCCTTCGCCGAGGGCGGCGACGACCCGGGGCTGTTCCGTGCGCGTCGGGTCGACGGGCGGGTCGAGGCCGACGTGTTCGAGGGCCACGACGCGCTCGTCGCCTTCGACCACTCGTCGCCCGCGGTGGCCGACCTCGTCGTCGAGGCGATGTGCCATTGGCTCGCCCGCGGGATCGACGGATGGCGACTGGATGCCGCCTACGCGGTGCCGGCCGCGTTCTGGGCCGAGGTGCTCCCCCGGGTGCGCGCGCGCTTTCCCGACGCCTGGTTCGTCGGCGAGGTGATCCACGGCGATGCGGCCGAGATCGTGCGCGCCTCGACGATCGACACGCTGACGCAGTACGAGCTGTGGCAGGGCATCTGGCACGGCATCGCCGACCGCAACCTGTTCGAGCTCGCCCACGCGATCGAGCGCCACGACGGCCTGCTGTCGACGTTCGTGCCGCAGACGTTCATCGGCAACCACGACGTCACCCGCATCGCCTCGGCGGTCGGCACCGCCCTCGTGCCGCACGCGATCGCGGTGCTGTTCACCGTCGCGGGCACCCCGTCGGTGTACGGCGGCGACGAGCTCGGCTGGACCGGCACGAAAGAAGAACGTCTCCGCGGTGACGACGCCGTGCGCCCGACGTTTCCCGACGCACCGCCGCGCACGCTCGACGCCGAGGCGCGAGGCATCCTCGACGCCCACCGGGCGCTCATCGCCCTGCGTCGCCGGAAGCCCTGGCTCTGGCGCGCGCACACCGACGTGATCGAGGTGACCAACACCGCCCTCGCGCTGCGCACGGCCGTCGGCGACGACGCCGTCGTGGTCGCGCTCAACGTCGACGATCGACCGGCCTCGCTGCCGGCCGCCGACGGCCGGGGCGTCGTGGCGGGCGACGGCACGCTCGAGGGCGATCGCGCCCGTCTTCCGGCGCGCGGGTGGCTCGTGCTCGAGGCCTGAGCCGCGCGCGGTGGGCGGGCAGCCGGCCGGGACCGCGCCTCATGCCGCGACGGCCGGCGGTCGGGACGCCGCGTCGCGTACGCCCGATGCCCGATGCCCGATGCCGCCCCCTCCCGGTCGATCCGCCCCTGCGGGTGCACGGCTCGACGCGGGTCAGCGCTCGACGCGGAAGCGGTGCTCGGGGCGGCCGGTCGCCCCGTAGCGCAGGCCGACGCGCACCATCCCCCGCTCGGCCAGCGCCGTCAGGTGCCGTTGCGCCGTCGCGCGCGAGACGCCGATGCGCTCGGCGACCTCCGACGCCGAGGCCTCGTCGCCGCCGAGCGCGGCGAGCACCGACTGCTCGGTCGTCGAGCGCGCGAGCGACGTCGTCTCGCGCTCGCCGCGCATGACCGCGGCGGCCCGGTCGATGTCGTCCTGCGAGAGCGGCCGGGCCGACGACAGCAGATTGCGATAGCGCGCGTATCGATCCAGCCGTTCGACGAGCACGCGCGTGTCGAACGGCTTCACCAGGTAGGCCAGCGCCCCGGCGGCGAAGGCGCGGCGCACGGTCGCGGCATCCGTCGCCGCCGACAGCACGAAGGCGTCGGCCGCCGCCGCGCGCACCAGCTCGATGCCGTCTCCGTCGGGCAGGTACACGTCGGCCAGCACGAGGTCGGGGGCGTGCGCCGAGAGCGCGGCATGCGCCTCGCCGACCGTGCGGGCCGGGTCGAGCGCCACGAAACCGGGGCGCGCGGCCACCGCGTCGCGGTGCAGGCCCGCCACGCGATAGTCGTCGTCGACGACGAGCACGCGGATCGCTGTCATGTCTCCTCCATCTCGAGCACGTCGGGCAGACGCGCCGCGACGACGGCGCCGCGACCGGCGCCCCCGGCATCCACGATCCACACGTCGCCGCCCCGCCGCCGGGCCAGCTCGCGCGACAGCGGCAGCCCGATCCCGAGCCCGTGCACGGCGTCGGGCACGGCGTCGCGATCGCGCGGCGCGAAGGCGGCGTCGACGTCGGCGATGCCCGTGCCGGTGTCGGCCACCGTCAGCACGACCGCGCCCCCGTCGCCGAGCACGGCGACCTCGATCTCTCGCGGGGCGGGGGCGGATGCCGCGGCCGTGACCGCGTTGTCGACCAGGTTGCCGAGCACGGCGACGACGTCTTCGACGTCGCGGACCGTCGCCGGGAGCCACGACTCGTCCGAGACGCGCATCGCGACGCCGCGCTCGCGCGCCGACACGGCCTTGGCGCCGAGGAACGATCGCAGCATGGCGTCTCGCACGTGCTCGATGCCGGGCACGGCCCAGTCGACCGAGCCGCGGTCGACCAGCTCGGCGAGAAAGGCGCGGGCCTCGTCGACGCGTCCGGCGTCGAGCAGGCCGACGGCGGCGTGCAGCCGGTTGGCGTTCTCGTGCCGTTGCACCCGCAACGCGTCGCCCATCGCCCGCACGCTGTCGAGACGGTCGGTCAGCGCCATGACGTCGGTGCGGTCGCGCAGCACGGCGACCCGGCCCAGGTCGCGTGCCCCACGGCGCACCGGGCGCACCTCGACGAACACGATGCGCTCTCGGATGGCGAGGGCCCCCGCCGCGCCGATGCCCGACAGGGCGGCCGCCGCGGCGGCCGGCAGGCCGAGCTCGTCGACGGTGCGGCCGACGGCGTCGCGCACGCCGAGCAGGCGCTCGGCCGCGGCGGTGCACACGCGGACGATCCCGTGCTCGTCGAACGCGACCACGCCCTCGTCGGCGCTCTCGAGCACGGCGGTCTGCGTCTGCACGAGGGCGGCGAGCTCTTCGGGCTGCACGCCGAGGGTCAGCCGTTCCAGCCGGCGGCGCATGAGCAGCGCGACGAGCACGCCCATCGTGACGGCCACGACCACGGTGAGCCCGATCCCGCCGAGCAGCGCGGGCAGGTCGTCGAAGACGCTCGCGCGCTCGAACCCGACGCTCACCTCGCCGACCGGCGTCCCCCCGCCCGGGGGGTACACGGGCACCTTCGCCCGAGCCGACTCGCCGAGCGTGCCGACCTCCCACGTGACCACCTCGCGACCGGCGAGCGCATCGGCGAAGCTCGTGCTGACGACCTCGCCCAGCCGGTCGGGGTCGGGATGGGCCAGACGGATGCCGTGGTCGTCGGTGATCACGACGAACAGGCCGCGGGTGCGCGCGGTGACGTCGGCGGCGTAGCGCTCGAGCTCACCGCTGCGCAGGGTCGTGGCATCCGGAGTCCCCGGATCGGCGGAGTACTGCGTCACGAGTGCGCGCACCTGCGGCGACTCGGCGACCGAGCGCGCGATGTTCAGCGCCGAGGAGTCGGCCTCGGCGCGCAGCTGCTGCACGCCGAGCCCGGCGAAGACCGCCGTGCACACGGCGACGACCGCGATCTGCGTGGCGACCTGCACCAGCAGCATGCGCGTGGCGAATCGCACGGCCCCTCCTCCCGATGAACGTGCACGAAATGCACAGAACACACGGTACGCGCACAAGCCTCGGCAATGCGAGCAAGCGCGCGCCGCAGGGGCCGCCTCCGTAGGGTCGGCGGATCGGCGGCGCACGGCGCGCCCCGCATCACCGACGAAGGAGTCGCGATGACCCCCTTGATCCGCACGGCCGAGACCGCCGACTACGCCGTGGCCTACACGCCCGCCGACGGCGTGCTCGTCGCGCTCGGCTTCCTCATGGTGCTGTCGTTCATGGCGCTGATCATGACGCGTCGGCTCACGCCGATGGTCGCGCTCATCGTCGTCCCGACGATCTTCGGCCTCGTCGCGGGGGCCGGCCTGGGCCTCGGCGACATGGTGATCGACGCGATCAGCAAGATGGCGCCGACGGCGGCACTGCTGATGTTCGCGATCATGTACTTCGGCATCATGATCGACGTCGGCCTGTTCGATCCGCTGATCCGCCTGATCACGCGCCTGCTGGGCGACGACCCGGCCAAGATCGTCCTCGGCACGGCCATCCTCGCCGCCGCGGTGTCGCTCGACGGCGACGGCTCGACGACGTTCATCATCACGACCTCGGCGATGCTGCCGCTCTACCTGCGACTGGGCATGAGCCCCGTCGTGCTGACGTGCGTCGCGGGCCTGATGAACGGCACGATGAACATCGTGCCGTGGGGCGGCCCGACGGTGCGCGCCGCCACCGCGCTGGGGCTGCAGCCCACCGACGTGTTCGTCCCGATGCTGCCGTCGCTGGGTGCGGGGCTGGTCGTCGCCCTCGTGTTCGCGTGGTTCCTGGGCCTGTCGGAGCGCAAGCGCCTGGCCGGGGCGGTCGACACCTCGCGGCTCGACAGCCCCGGCGGCTTCGGCCGCCTGGGCGCCCCGAAGCTCTTCCGCGGAGCCGAGCACAAGCCGGGTGCGGCCGCCTCGTTGCGCACGGGCAACATCGTCACGGTGCGCGGCGGACGCGACGCCGTCGCCGCCGCGCAGCTGGTCGACGCCGCCGACACCGCGATGGCCGACACGATGCTCGACCCCGACCGCGCGACCCTGCGTCCGAAGCTCATCTGGTTCAACCTCGCCCTGACGGCGGCGGTCATGGTGCTGCTCGTGCTCGACGTCTTCCCGCTCGCGTTCGTGTTCATGGTCGGCGCGGCGCTGGCGCTCATCGTCAACTTCCCCCGGCTCCGCTCGCAGGCCGACGAGATCGTCGCGCACGCCCCCAGCATCGTCGGGGTCGTGTCGATGGTGCTCGCCGCCGGCGTGCTGGTCGGCGTGCTCAACGGCACCGGCATGGTCACGGCGATGGCCTCGTGGATCACCCAGGTCATCCCCTCGTCGATGGGGCCCTTCCTCGCCGTCATCACCGGCGTGCTGTCGATCCCGTTCACGTTCTTCATGTCGAACGACGCGTTCTATTTCGGCATCCTGCCGGTGCTCGCCGAGAGCGCCGCGAACTACGGCATCGCGCCCGTCGAGATGGCGCGCGCCTCGATCACGGGTCAGCCCGTGCACCTGCAGAGCCCGCTGGTCCCCGCCATCCTGCTGCTCGTCTCGCTCGCGGGCGTCAACCTCGGCGACCACCACAAGAAGGTGCTGTGGCGCGCGACGATCGTGTCGCTCGTGATGCTGGCCGTGGCCGTGCTGGTCGGCTCGGTCCCGCTGCTGCGCTGACGCGCGAGGCGTTCGGGGCGGGGGTGCGCGGCATCCCCGCCCCGTGTCGCCTCGCGGCGCGGGTTCAGCCCGCGTGCAACGCCTCGCGCACCGCCGCGACCACCTCGGGTATCGCGCCGTCGCGCACGAACACCGGGATGCGGTCGAGCGGCGCCTCGGCGTCGACCTCGCCGCCGCCGGCGAACACCTCACCGGTCCACAGGTCGGTCCAGTCGGCGCCGGCGGGCAGTACCACGCGCCGCGAGCGCGCGCCCGCCTCCATCACGGGGGCGACGAGCAGGTCGGACCCGAACAGGTACTGGTCCTTCACCGTCCAGCAGCGCTCGTCGTCCGGGAACTCGTGGAACAGACCGCGCAGCACCGGCTGGCCGTCGTCGTGCGCCTCGCGCATGGCCTCGCGGGTGTAGGGCCGCAGCGCCTCGCGGGCGAACAGGTACCGTTCCAGCACCGGGGTCACGGCGTCGCCGAAGCTCCACACCTCGTTCGGCCCGCCCGACGGCGAGCGGTGCGACCCGTCGGCCGCGTGCACCGGCGTCGTGGGCAGCCGGTCGCCGTGCAGGCGCATGACCGGGCAGAACGCGCCGAACTGGAACCACCGCACGAGCAGCTCGCGGAAGCCCTCGTCGTCGGGGTCTCCGTGATGGAACCCGCCGATGTCGGTCGTGAACCACGGGATGCCGGCGACGCCCATGTGGATGCCCGCCGTCACCTGCGCCCGCAGCGCCTCGAACGTCGAGGCGATGTCGCCCGACCACACCAGTGCGCCGTAGCGCTGGCTGCCCGCCCACGCGGTGCGCAGCAGGTTGACGACCTCGGTCTCGCCGTCGCCCCACTGCCCCTCGGCGAAGGCGCGCGCGTAGTGCTGCGGATAGACGTTGCCCACCTGCAGCACCGAGCCGAGGTGGTACCGGAAGTTGTCGTAGTCGTAGAGGCCGTACTCGGGCTCGGCCTCGTCGAGCCAGAACGTGCGGATGCCGTGGCGCCCGTAGTTCTCACGGCACCTCTGCCACACGAACTCGCGGGCGCGCGGGTTCGTGGCATCCAGGAACGCGCTCGGCCCCTCGAACGACATGTGCACGTCGAGTCCGCGTTCGGCCCGCACAAGCAGGTTCTGCTTCTTCATGTGCGGGTAGTTCTCGCTCTCGAGCGACACCTGCGGCCACACCGAGACCATCAGCTCGACGCCGAGCTCGTCGAGCTCGCGCACCATCGCCTCCGGGTCGGGCCAGAACTCCTCCTCGAAGCGGAAGTCGCCCATCTTGGGCCAGTGGAAGAAGTCGGCCACGATCACGTCGAGCGGCAGGCCGCGGCGCTTGTGCTCCCGCGCGACCTCGAGCAGCTGCTCCTGGTTCCAGTACCGCAGCTTGCACTGCCAGAAGCCCAGGCCCCGCTCGGGCATCATCGGCGTGTGGCCCGTGGCATCCGCGTACGCGCGCGCGATGTCGCGCGGCGTGGCGCCGGCGGTGACCCAGTAGTCGAGCTGGTCGGTCGACTCGGCGGACCATTGCGTGCCGTTGGCCGCGAAGGTCGCGCGCCCGATCGCCGGGTTGTGCCACAAGAAGCCGTACCCGCGGCTCGACAGCACGAACGGCACGCTCGACTGCGAGTTGCGGTGGGCCAGCTCGAACGTGCAGCCCTTCAGGTCGAGCACGTCCTGCTGATACTGCCCCATGCCGTACAGCCGCTCGTCGGGCGCGCTCTCGAACGAGGCGGTGAGCCGCACGTCGCCGCCGGGGATCGGCCGGTGCTCGCGCGCGACCAGGGCCAGCGATCCACCGGGATCGCGTTCGCGGAAGAGCAGGCGGCCGTCGACATCGAAGAACGACAGCTGGCAGAAGTTGCGGTCGTACCCGGTCTGCAGCTGGATGCCGCTGCGCGAGGTCGCGACCACCCGCAGCCGCCCGTGCACGAAGATGGCCGTCTCGCCCTCGATCGCGATGTCGACGGTCGTCGTCTCGGCGGGGGCGAGCAGCGCCCAGTCGTTGTCGACGATGTCGTGCATGAGGCGCGCACGCACCCGGACGCTGTCGCGGCCCCACGGCTCGACGACCAGCGTCTCGCCGTCGCCGCGCCAGATCAGTCGCTCGCCGTCGACGTCGAAGTGCGCGCCGATGCGGCTCATGCCGAGGCCTCGGCGGCCGCGTCGCGCGCGCCCGCGCGCACCGTGTGCTCGTGCGCGAAGACGAGGTAGACGCTCGCCGTCCACGTGTACGCGCGGTCGCGCAGGCCTGCGCCCGAGAGGGCGTCGAAGTTCTCGGCGAAGCCCGACTGCTCGCACAGCGCGCGGAAGCGCTCGTTGATCGTGTCGGCCAGCTCGATGTGGCCGCCGCGCCGGAGCCCCTCTTCGATGAGCATCGTCGACGGTGCCCAGATCGGGCCGCGCCAGTACCCGTCGTCCTCGTACTCGGGAGTGTCGACGAGCTGCGTCGCCGGCCCCCACGCGGTGAGGTGCGCCGCGATCTGGCCCGCGAGCATGTCGGAGACGTCCACGGGAAAGCGGTCGGCGGCGAGCACCGGAAGCAGGGTGAGCAGGCTCGTGCGCTTGCTCACCGTCCGGCTGATGGCGCCGACGGCGAAGAACCCGTCGTCGTCGAGCAGCTCGGTCATGAGCGCGCGCTCCACGCGGTCGCGCTCGTCGCGCCACGTGTGCGCCTCACCGGTGTCGAGCTCGTCGGCCAGGTCGGCGAGCACGTCGAGCTGCACCGCGAGGAACGCCGCGAGATCGGGCGACTCGATCACGCGATCGTGGTCGAAGGCCGTCGAGTTGTCCCAGCCGCTGTCGTTGCCGTGCTGGTAGTACGGCAACGGTCTGCCCGGCGCCGTGCGGTAGTCGAGCCAGAACCGCGACCACCGCGCGAGGTGCTCGTAGGCGGCGCGCAGCTCGCCGTCGGTCAACGGGCGGGCGAGACGCTCGCGCAGTCTCGCCAGCGCCCACCCGTGGATGGGCGGCTTGACGTAGTTGTACAGCACCTCCGAGTGCGTGACGGAGTCGGGCATCGCCCCGGCCGCGTCCTGGTGGTCGAACGGGGCGAAGAACTGGTCGAGCGCGGCGTCGGCCAGGCCCGGCGCCAGGGCGAGGGCGTTGAACGTGTGGTCCCAGCTCCACACCTTGTCCATCCAGTGCTTCGACATCAGCACCGACTCGCGCATCACGAAGCCCGCCGGGTACACCGTCGCCGACCACAGCACGTACGCGGCGCGTGCCACGGCCGGGGTCTCGTCGGTGCGCCACCCGGCGATCGTGTCGAGGTAGTCGGCGAACTCGGTCGCCACCCGGGCGCGCACGTCGGCGAAGTCCTCGAACGTCGTGTAAGCGGGTGCCGCCGACGTAATCTGCTCGATCGCGACCTCCCACCCGTCGATCCCCCCGACCGTCAGCGATCGGGCGCTCTGGCCGAGGGCCTCGGCGCCGTCGACGACGACCGAGCCCGACAGCACCGTGAGCCGGTAGCGGCGCCCGGTCTCGTACGAGGTGAACACGTACGCCCCGTCGAAGGGGTCGCAGAAGAAGTACGACCCGGTGAACGGGGTCAGCTCCGCGACCGCGTCGGCGATGGTCAGGTCGGCCCCGCCCCCGGCGATGCGCACGACGTCGACCGACTCGAACACGGCCGTGGCCACCGGCTCGCCGTCGACCAGCCACGACAGCGACGAGGCGTCGGCCTGGGTCGTGGCATCCGCTTTCGCTCCGCCGACCGTCGGCACCAGACTGAGAACGGCATGCATGCCGTTCACGTGCGAGACGAGGTGGACGTCGTCGGAATGCCGGTGCAGTCCGACCACGGGTGACAGGTCGAGCCATGAGCCGCGGTAGCTGAACGGGATCTCGCGCACGTCGAACGACGGCAGGGACGAAGATGACAACGCAGGGGCCTTTCGAGAGGTGGGGTCAGTCCTTGACGGCGCCGGCCGTCACGCCGGCGGCGACGTAGCGCTGGGCGAGCACCAGCAGCACGGCGGCGGGAATGGATGCCACGACGGCGGTCGCCATGATGGCGTTCCACTCCTGGTTGTTGTTGCCGATGTAGCGGTAGATGCCGATCGTGATCGGCTGGGCCGTGCCCGCGCTGTTGAGGGTCGACGCGAAGATGAAGTCGGACCACGACCACAGGAACGCGAACAGCGACACCGTCACCATCGAGTTGCGGCTGACCGGCAGCACGATCGAGCGGAACGTGCGCCAGGTCGACGCGCCGTCGATGCGCGCCGCCGCCATGAGCTCGTCGGGGATGCCGCGCATGAACGCCGTGAAGATCAGCACGCCGAACGGCACGGCGATGGTCGAGTCGGCCAGGATCAGCCCCGGGATCGTGTTGAGGATGCCGAGGTTCAGGTAGATGGCGTAGAACCCCATCGCCATGATGATCCCGGGGATCATCTGCGCGATGAGCAGCACGAAGCTCAGCACGTTTCCGCCGCGCGGGCGCAGCTTCGCCAGGGCGAAGGCCGCCGGTGCCGACAGCACGAGGGTGAGCACCACCGTTCCGATGCCGATGACCAGGCTCGTGCCCAGGTAGGGCAGCTGGTCGGAGAGCACCTTCTGGTAGCCCTCGAAGGTGGGCTGCAGCGGGAACAGGTCGGGCGGCGACTTGCGCATGTCGCTCTGCGGGGTCAGCGAGACGTTGACCATCCAGTAGATGGGGAAGAGCATGACGGCGGTCAGGACCACGCCGATCAGCGTGATCCACCAGGAGCGGCGCGTCTTCATCAGACCTCCAGGCGGCGTTGGGCGCGGATGTAGATCAGCCCGAGGATCAGGGCGATCAGGATGAGCAGGTTGCCGACGGCGGCGGCGGGGCTCAGATCCGGGAGCGCCGAGCCGAAGCCGAGGCGGTACGACCAGATCGCGAACGTCGTCGAGCTGGATCCCGGGCCTCCCCGGGTCATGATCCAGATGATGTCGAACACCTTGAGGGTGTAGACGAGGCCGAGCAGGATCGTGATGGCCGAGACCGGGCGCAGCAGCGGGAAAGTGATGCGCCAGAACTTCTGCCACGCGTTCGCGCCGTCGATCGACGCGGCCTCGTAGATGTCGGTCGAGATGTTCTGCAGACCGCTGTAGAGGATGACGAGGTTGAACGGGATGCCGATCCAGATGTTGGCGATCAGCACCGACACCAGCGACCACTGCGGCGACGTGAGCCAGTTGACGGGACCGACGCCGACGGCGCCGAGGACCGCGTTGACGATGCCCGAGTCGGAGTTGAGCATCCACGACCAGGCCGACGCCGACACGAGCAGCGGCAGCAGCCACGGCACGAGGAACAGCGCGCGCAGGGTCGCCGACAGCGGGAAGCGCTGGAAGAAGAACACGGCGAGCGCCATGCCGATCGAGTACTGGAAGACGATCGACACGAGCGTGAACGTCGCGGTGTTCGCCAGCGCGGGCCAGAACGTGGCGTCCTGTAGCACCGAGACGTAGTTCGAGAACCAGACGAACGGCGCGTTGCCGTCGATGAACGAGCGCACCGTGTAGTCGCGCAGGCTCAGGTCGAGATTGCGGTACAGCGGGTAGGCATAGAAGACGATCAGGTAGATCGCGACGGGCGCGATGAACGCCCACGCGGCCCACCGCCCCGTCCGCCGCGGACGGCGGGCGGGGCCCGTGAGGGCGGCGGTTCGGGCCGCCGCCCTCCGGGTGGTGTCGCCGTGCCCCGTCGACTCAGAGATCTGTGTCGCGGTCATGTCGGCGGGCCCCTTTCGAATGGATGGGATTACTTCGACGCGACGGCCTGCTGGGCGGCCTTGAGGGCGTCCTGCGGCGACTGCGAGCCGGTCAGCGCGCTCTGCACCGCGGTCCACAGCTGCTCCGAGATCACCGGGTACTTCACGCCGAGGTTGTCGCCGGTGCGGGCCTTGGCCGCGCCGACCGCCTCGACCCACGGCTGCAGGCTCGGGTCTTGCGCCAGCTGCTCCTTCTGGGCCTCGGGCGTGGCCGCGATGTAGTTGAGCGTGTTGTCGGTGCCGACCACGTTGGCGGTGCTGGTGAGGCACGACACGATCTTGGCCGAGGTGGCGTAGCGCGCCGAGTCCTTCTGCACGGGCAGGGTCAAGAACTCGCCGCCCGTAGGAGCCGGGGCCGAGCCGCCGTTCATCCCCGGGATCGGGATGACCTTGTAGCCGGCCTTGGCGGCGCCGGCCTTCTGCCAGGTGCCGTTCTCGGCGAAGCCGAAGTCGCCGGTCTGGAACTCCTGCCAGCTGGTGGTCTGGGTGTCGTTGATGACCGAGTTGGGCGCCCAGCCCTTCTTGACCCAGTCGGTCCACAGCTGCAGTGCCGAGGCGGCCTGCGACGAGTCCAGGTTCGTGAGGTCGGCCCCGGCGCCCCAGAACCACGGGAGGAACTGGAAGCTGCCCTCTTCGGTGCCGATGCCGGCGAACGTGATGCCCTTCTTGCCCGAGGCCACGACCTTCTCGATCGCGGTGTTGAGGCTGGACCAGTCCTTGATCGACGAGGGGTCGACGCCCGCGGCGCTGAGCACGGTGGGGTTGTAGTAGAGCGCAAGGGTGTTGGCGCCGATCGGCACCCCGTAGGTCTTCCCGTCGACGACGCCGGCGCTCAGGATGTTCTGCGCCACGTCTCCGACCTGCAGGCCGCTCTCGTCGGTCGAGGTCAGGATGCCGGCCTGCACGAGGGTCGAGACCGCGGGGTTGTCGATCAGCAGGATGTCGGGCGAGTTGCCCTGCTGGCCGGCGAGGAGCGCCTTGCTGGTCAGGTCGCTCGTGTCGAAGCCGGTGCGCTGCACCGTGACGCCGGCCTCGGACGCGCACTTGTCGATGACCTTCGCCCAGTCCGACGAGGCGTCGTACTGCGGGTACGGGTCCCAGAAGGTGTAGGTCGAGCTGGAGCCGCCCCCGGACGAGCCGCCGGAGCATCCGGCGAGAAGTCCGACGGCGACGGCGCCGACGGCGACCGCCCCCAGAGCACGGGTTCGGGTGTTGTTCATGCTCACTGCGATTTCCTCTCTGAAATGTGACTGCTGTGTCATGCAGGTGTGCATTGAACCGGTTCGACGGGGGGCGATCGGAACGGACATGCACGGTCCGCCCTCAGGCGGTGCTCCCCCGATCGGTGAGCTCCGGCTCGACGAAGCGCACGACGGGCGGGCCGTAGTGCGGATCGGCGATGCGCCGGACCAGGTGCTGCACCGCTTTGCGGCCCAGCGTGTCGGGTGAGGTCTCGACCGCCGTGTACGGCAGAAGAAATGTGCGTCCGAAGTCGCGCGAGTAGAGGCTCACGACCGAGAGGTCGCGCGGCACGACGGTGCCGCGCTCGCGCAGCACCCCCGGAAGGGCGGCGATCGAGGCGTCGTTGTGCACGATGAGCGCCGTGGCGTCGGTGCGGGCGTCGAGGATGGCGTTCAGACTGCGCTCGATGCCCGGCTGCTGCGACTCGCCGTAGTACGGGTAGAGGTGGATGCCGTACCGTGCGGCCCGCTCGAGGGCGGCGTCGCGGAAGCGCCACGAGTAGGCTCCCCCGCGCTCGAAGACGTGACGGGGAGGCGAGACCAGCACGATGTCGCGGTGGCCGAGACCGTAGAGATGGTCGACGAGCAGTCGGGCGGCCTCACCGAAGTCGAGGTCGAACACGTCGAGCTGCTCGGTGTCGCGGGGCAGCCCGACGAGGGCGCCCGGCTGGCGCGCCGCACGAAGCGCGTCGAGCCTCGGGTCGTCGTGCGTCACGTCGAGCAGCACGACGCCGTCGACCATGTTCGACGACGTGATGCGCTTGATCGCCCCCGGCCCGTCGCTGTCGGTGACCATGAGGATGTCGTATCCGAGCTCGCGAGCGGCATCCGAGACGGCCAGGATGTACTGCAGCATGGCGGGCGGGAACTCGTCGTCGTGGAACTGCAGCAACAGGGCGAGTACCATCGTCTGCGACGTCGCGAGGGCCCGTGCCCCCGCGTTCACGGTGAATCCGAGGTCGGCGATCGCCGCGTCGATGCGGTCGCGGGTCTCTTGCGAGATGGGCCGGTTTCCGGAGAGGGCGTACGAGACGGTGCTGCGCGAGACGCCTGCGGCTTTCGCCACATCAGCGATGGTCGCCATCGCCTACCGCCTTTCTACGTCGAACCGGTTCGATCATGATAGCCCCGTCGGAGGCCCCGGAGCAAGTGTTCTGTAGTCGAATCCGCCCCGTCTTCCCCCCTGCCGAGAGGTGACGTCTCCGCCGACGCCGCCGCCCGCCCCGGGCTCCCCGAGATCCGCGCGGCACGGCCGTCGTCGACCCGACGCACGGGTGCCCCGGCGCGCTGATCGCGCCGGGGCACCCGTCTCGCGTCGTGTCGGTCGACTACGCCACCGACCGCGAACGACGACGCGCGATCAGCGCCGCCCCGGCGGCGATGGCACCGGCCGCCGCGAGCAGCACGCCGCCTCCGGCGAAGGCGCCGCCGGTCGCCGCGAGCTCGCTCGGGGCCGCTCCCGACGAGCCGACCGGCGCGGCGGCACCGCCCGCCGGACTCCCGCCCGTCGCCCCGTCGCCGGCGCCGCCCCCGCTCGCCTCGGCGGCCGTCACGGCGAGGGCCGTCGACGCCGTGCGCTGCGAGGTCCGGCCGATCGCCACGATGTGGTGCGCACCGACCGGGGCCGAGGCCGGCACCGTCACGACCGCCGACACGGCGCCCGTGGCATCCGCCGTCGTCTCGCCCAGGGCGACCACGTCGGAATGCAGCTCGAGCGCCACCGTCTCGCCCGGCGCGAAGCCCGAGCCGGTCACCGTCACCGTGCCACCCTGGACCGCCGAGCCGCTGCTGGCGGCGATCGACGCCTCGACGGCGGCCGTCGCCGGCTTCAGAGCCGTGAACGTCAGCCGGTCGAGGTTGGGCGCCCACTGCGACCGCAGGCCCAGAGCGGGGTACCGCTGCGAGATGTAGGTGACGCCGTTGAAGTCGGGCTGCTCCTCGGACGAGAAACGCACCGTGTTCTCGCCGGCGTTCAGCTGCACCTCGACGGTCAGGTCCCAGAACTGGTTGGCGTTGTAGCTCTGCGGGAACAGCACCTTCTGCACCGGTCCCCCGTTGACCGAGATGTCGGCGCGGCGCGCCACCGGGTCGGGGTTGTAGTGCGAGGCCGGCGACTGCTCCTCGTTCGAGTACCGCAGCGTCATCGCGTAGGTGCCGGCCTCGGCGACCGTGACCGTGTTCGTGAGGGTGTTGCCGTTGCCGGGAGCACCTCCGATGCCGACGACGGCCTTGCCGCCGCTCGCGAGCGAGAGATCCTCGGTCTTCGCGGTTCCCGCGATCGTGCCCGACTCGGCCTCGATCGTCTGCGACGCGAGCACGTTCTCGGATGCCTCGACCGCGATGCGATCGACCCCGACGGTGCCGCTCCGTCCGACGACCTCGACCTTGTTGATGCCGCCCACGAGGAACGCCGGGATGGTCGTCGTGTCGGACACCTGTCCGAGGTCGACGCCGTTGACACGCAGGGTGGCGCTCCCTCCGCCGAGGGTCGCGACCTGCAGCGCCTTCTCGGAGTCGTCCTTGTTGTAGACCCAGAAGGTCACCGACTGACCGCTCGAGACGGGGACGTATCCCGACCCCGAGACCCCGGCCCGGTCGTACGCGGACGCGGTGCCGTGCAGCACGGCGTTCTCGGCCTCGTAGATCGGCGTGTAGCCCGGGTTCGGCTGCGTCAGGTCGATCTTGTCGATGATCGCCGTGCCGACGGTCTGCTTCGACCCGTCGAGGCTCTTCGCCGCGATCGTGATCGTGTTCTTGCCCGCCTGCAGGTCGACCTTCGTGTCGGTGTGGTTCCAGACCACCCACTTGTAGCCCAGCTCGGCAGAGATCTCTTGCTCGGCGCCGCCGTTGACGGTCACGAACATGTTCACGGGCCCCTGCGCCTCGTTCATCGCGTCTTTGTTGTAGGCGCTCGCGAGCACGCTCAGGTCGTACGCCCCCGCCGTGGGCACGTCGACGTCGAAGTGGATCTGCAGGTTCGACCCCGCCCGGATCCCGCCGACGTCCTTCGTCCCCGACGTGTAGAACCCGCCGACGTTCGACGGCGTCCCCTCGGGACCGTTGATCTCGGGCGTCGCTCCGGTGAAGCGGGCGTCCTCGGCCTCGTAGACCCCCCGCCAGGCCACCGGCGACTGCGCCGGGCTCGACGCGTTCTGCCCGGGGGTGACGATGATCTCGTACGCCGAGTCGGTGCCGAGCGGCGGCAGGTCGCCCTGCCCGAACCGCAGCGCGAGCGACCCGTTCGACACGGGCGCATCGAACTCGGCGACCGTCTGCGGCTCGCCCGAGTCACCGATCTGCCCCGTCCAGCGGATGTCGCGCACCTGCACGTGCACCGAGCCCGACAGGTAGTCCGGCAGGCGGTCGACGTACACGGCCTGGTCGCCCGAGCTGCCGCCGAGCAGCGCGTGCACCTTCTTGTTCGCGTCGTCGACGGTCGCCACGCCCTGCAGGGTGTAGCTCTCACCGGGTTTCGGCGGGTGCACCCTGACGGTGTCGCCCGTCATGTTGCCGTAGGCGTTCAGCAGCCACCACTGGCCGTTGCCGCGGTTGGACTGCACGGCCGAGTCGCTGAGGTTGCCGTCGATGTTCCAGTAGGCGATGTCGGCGTCGATCTTCGAGTCCTCGATGGCCGAGATCCACTGGATCATCTGCGCCGGCACCGACGTGTGGTAGTTGAACGCGTACTCGTTGACGTTGATCGGCAGGTGCTGGCCGTCCCACTTCGTGCCGGCGAACAGCTCGTCCTCCCACCCCCGGTACTTCGCGACCGAGTCGCGGATGGTGGCGGGGTTGCTCAGCTCGTGCCACGTGAAGACCTGCGGCACGGTGTCGTTGGCGATCGCGTGCTGCAGGAACGCGTGGTCCTGATCGAACAGGATGCTGGTGTTCGGACCGCCGATGCGCGCGTCGGGCATCTTCTGCATGATCATCCGGTAGGCGCGGTCCCACGCGCTGAAGAAGCGGTCGGGGTTGTCGAGCCAGCTCTGGCCCCAGAACGACTGCCCGCCGTTGCCGTACATGTTGCCCTCGGGCTCGTTGAAGGGCACGAAGACGATGCGCTTCTGGTACTCGGCCGGCAGCTGCAGCACCTGATCGACCTGCTTCGCCATCGCGTCGAAGTACCAGGCCTCCTTCTCGGTGCCGTTGTCGCCGGGCACCTCGTAGGGGAACCCGCGGTTGATGTCGGTCATGTAGATGTACACGTCACCGTTCGACGAGTCGGCCAGGGGCTTCACGACCTCGAGGGCGTCGGCACCGGGGTGCTGCGGTCCGTCCTGGGCCTTCGTCGAGACCGTGCGCAGCTGGATGCCGTCGATGAGGTTGTTCGACGGGAGCCCGGGGCCGTACAGCCCGTACAGGGTGCCCGAGGCGCCGCCCATGAACGCACCCGTGCGGTCTCCGACGTCGATCGAGAGCTCGTTCGGCGTCGTCACGCGCACCGTGGCGGTGACGGCGGTGGCGGTCCCGTCGACGGTGCCCGCGACGGTGAAGACGCCGCGCTGCGCGTACGCCGACGACGGCACGTCGGCCCAGGTCACGGGGGCGAGCCGCTGCTGGCCGTCGCTGTAGTCGGCCGTGACGCCGGACGGCAGCTGCGGAGCCGAACCGACATCGGTCTGCACCTCGACGGCGGTCTGCGTCACCGTGGTCACCGTCGGCGCGGAGTCTCCGGCGAGCGCGCGCACCTGGGCTGCGGTCAGCGCCGTGTCGTAGACCTGGAAGTCATCGATGGCGCCGGCGAAGAAGGGGTGCACCCCCGTCCAGAACGGCTGGCCGATGAAGCCGGAGTTCGGCGACGACGCCGCGTACAGTGCGTCGGCGACGTCGGCCCCGACGCTCGTGCGGCTCACCTCGAAACCGTCGAGGTAGTACACCAGCGCGTTCGCGTCGAGCGTCGTCGTGACCAGATGCCACTCGTTGGCGGGAAGGGCCGTCGACCCCGACGCGCCCACCTCGCCCTGCGAGGTCGGCTTCACGCTCGAGCGCGCCTTGTCGTCGCCCTGGAAGCGGGGCGTGTAGAACGTCGCGCTGTCCTTGTCTTTGCCCAGCGTGTACAGCCATTGGAACGCATCGCCGCCGTCCCACTTGACCCACGACGACACCGTCGTCGCCTGCAGCCCCTGGAACACCCCCGGGGGCACCGTGATGAAGGGGGCCGTCGTCGAGCGCGCCGCCCCGCCCGCGAGGTGCAGGGCCTTGCCGCCCGCGGGGCCGTCGACCAGCTGCGCCGATCCCGAGTTGGTCAGCACCCCGTCGTGCCCCTTGCCCGAGCTGTCGGCGACCGTGGCGCCGACCGAGGTCGCCCCGGTGAAGTCGTAGTCGAGGATGACGTGCGCGCGCACGTCGTCGGCCGGGGTGGCCGCACGGGCGGCGGGGGCCAGCGCGACGGGCCCGATCGAGAGGGCCGTCACGGCCAGACCGGCCAGGAGCGTGGCGATGGGCCTGCGCACAGCAGGCGGGGGAACGGTGGTCATGGGCTCTCTTCCTCATCGTCGAGTGGGAGGGGCCGATCCTACGTCGAACCGGTTCGATGTCACGATAGGCGATTCTGGGCGAACTCGTCAAGGATCCTGGGCCCGCGCACAGCACATCGGCGGCCGCCCGGGACGACGGAGCGGCGGCCCCTCAGGGGGACCGCCGCTCCGTCTCGCGGCCCGGGGTCAGCCGAGGCGGCGACGCGGGCGACGCAGCACCCACGCGCCGGCACCGGCGACCAGCATTGCCGCACCGAGCAACGCCGCCCCGAGAGGTGCCTGTGCACCCGTCGCGGCCAGGGTGCCCTGCGCCGACACCGTCAGCGGCAGGCGCGCGATCTCGGTGCCGTCGGCGGCGAACACGAAGATCGTGTGCGCCCCCGTGGGCAACGCGGCCGGGATGCGCACGTCGAACGTCACGCGTCCGCTCGCGTCGGCCACCGGGATCCCGGCGATGCGAATCGGGTCGCTGTGCAGCTCGGCCGACACCTGCTCACCCGGCCTCACCCCCGTGACCGTGACCCGCACGACCCCGCCCCGCTCGACGGCAGAGGTCGATGCGGCGGCGATCGGCGCCGTCGGGGTGCCGCCCGTGGCCGGGCCGGCCGACGACGTCGGCTGCGGCGACCCGGTCGGCTGCGGCGTCGGACCCGGCGTGGAGGTCGGCTCGGGACTCGGGGTGACGGTCGGCTCGGGCGTCGGGGTCGGCGCCGCACCACGGACGATGCGGACCGTATAGGTCGTCTTCGTCGTGTGGTCCTGGGCGTAGGCCTCGAGCGTCAACGTGGTCGGGTCGGTTCCCGACAGCGGCAGCGTGCGCGGCTTCGTGTCGTCGAACAGGATGCCATCGGCGTAGACCAGACCGCTCGGCACCGCCGGGTCGGCGTCGTAGGTGACCGAGGCGGCCCCCTGCGGTGCGTACACCGTGTACGACGTCGTCGCTCCCGAGAAGGAGGGCGAGATCGTGGCATCCGAGAACGACAGCCCCTTCAGCGCCGACGTCGTGTCGTACGCCGTCTGAGTGGCCGTGAACACGCCGTAGACGCCGCCGACGAAACTGTTCCCGTTGCTCTGGAACCGCACCGTCACGATCGGGATCTTGTTGCCGTCCGCGTCGAGCACGTACGCACCCGACGAGTCCCGCTTGTACCGATCGGCCGCGGCCGTGTCGGCGGTGAACGCCTCGGGGATCTCGTCGTACTGGATGTACCACTGGTCGTTCCCGGCGCTGTTGTTCACCCGCTCGCTCTTGAGCTTCTTGTCGTTGACGTACACGTCGAACGTGCGCCCGGCGTCGCCGCCGAAGTAGCGGACGCCGAGGTAGCGCTTCGGCGCCGACAGGTCGACCGCCATGTCGTACGAGAAGTACGCCGTGGCGTTCGCCTGCGCGTCGCGGTACGGCATACCGCGCCAGACGCCGACCGCCGAGAGGTTCGTCTTGTAGTTCTTGCCCGCCTCGCTGTTGTTGTTGTCGAACGACGTCAGCGAGTCGGTGGTCGTCTCGGCGACGCGCTCCTGCTGCTTCTCTTTCAGGATCATCGCCTGGGCGGCGTCCGAGTCGGGCTCGATGAGGTTCATGTACAGCGCGTAGCGCGCGTCGTACATGCTGTAGTACGGCTCGAACACCAGCTTCGCCGCGGCGTCGTCGACGTTCTTCAGGCCGAACTTCATGACCTCGTGGCCGTTGTTGTCGAGCCCGTTGGGCAGACGCACCAGGTTGTCGGCGATGTCGTCCGTGAAGTCCGCGACGTTCGAGACGAGCACGTTGTTGCTGACCGATTTGTCGGGCGAGCTCATGCGCACCAGGATGCCGGCGACGTACGTCTTGTCGACGGCCACGCGGCTGAGCTCGGTCGAGAGCAGCACCGGACCGTAACGGAAGGCCGCCCAGTCGGGGTTCTCGGTCTTCGCGTCGACCGAGACGGTGGCCGGGATCGTGTAGTCGATCACGTCGCCCGGGGCGATCGGGATCACGAGGTAGCCGTTCTCGCGGCTCGTCGTGTCGCGGTCCTGACCGTTGACCTTGAGCGTCGGGGTCTGCGACCAGTCCGGCACGCGCAGGCGCAGGGTCGTCCCGTCGGGCAGCGCGCCGCCGTCGATCGAGGCGACCGTCAGCGACACCTCGTCGGTGTTGGGGACGTCGGCGACCTGCGTCAGCCTCAGGTTCTGGGGCTCCGACGTCCAGGTCGACGACCGGAACATGTTGACCCACACCGAGGTGCCCTTGCGGAAGTAGATCGAGTCGCCCAGCTTGGTGAAGCTCTCTGTCGCGCTGGCGTGGTCGCACCAGAACTCGCCGTCACGGGCGCCGAACACCTTGGCGTAGCCGGCCGTCTGGGGCTGGAAGTACGTCATCATCCCGGTGTCGCGGTTCTGCGAGGCCAGGATCGTGTTGATGTAGGTGTTCTCGTAGTAGTCGGCGTACTTGACGTCGGGGTTCACCTGGAACAGCGCCCGGGTGAGGCGCAGCATGTTGAACTCGTTGCATCCCTCGACGGTCGAGTTCTCGCCGTAGCCGTCGGTCGACCCGTTGGTGGCGAACTGGTAGAGGGTGCCCGGCGCCTGGAAGTGCTCCGAGTAGCTGTTGCCGCCGCCGGCGTACGACCGGTTGTTCGCCACGAACGTCCAGAAGTTCTCGGCCGCCTTGTGATACATCTCGAGGTCGGACTTCTCGGCGTCGGTCAGACGGGCGTACAGGTCGGGGCTGTCGGTGAGCAGCGTGTAGCGCTTCATCGCCCCGATGATCTTCGGGATCGTCGCGTTGGCGTGCAGGCCCGCGAGCACGTCGTTGCCTGCTGCCAGCTGACGGAAGAGGCTGACCTCGTCGAAGTACTCGGCGGCCCGCTTGTGGTCGTCGTCCTTCGTGACGGCGTACAGGTCGTACAGCGCCTCGTTCATGCCGCCGTACTCGACCCACATCACCCGCTCGGGGTTGTCGAGGCTCGAGGCGTAGTTCTTCACCCAGGTGCCGAAACCCGACGCGACGGCGAGCGCGTCGGCCGAGATGCCGGCCGGTGCCAGCTCGTGCGCCTTCAGCAGGCCGGCGAGCACCTTGTGCAGGTTGTAGAACGGCACGATGAGACCGTCGCCGCCGTTCGGCAGCACGTTGGTCGGGAACGGCGCGACATAGCCGGCGTTGGCGGGGTCCTTCTGCGCGTACGCCTGCTGGTCGGCCTTGAGCCCCTCGACGAGGGTGGTCATCTTGTCGAGCAGCTGCTGCTGGCGCGTGCCGTCGGCTTCGGTCGAATACGCCTGTGCCAGCGCGTAGAGGTACGAGCCGGTGAAGTGCCCCTGGAAGCGGGGGCCGGTCGGGCTCTCCCACCCGCCGTAGGGCTGCGCGTCGGTCGGGATGCCGGCGAGCTGGTCGAACGAGTACAGGAACCGCTTCGGGTCGAGCTCGAGCAGCCAGTCGACCATCTTGGTGCGGCTGTTCTGCAGGTACGGGTCGGTGACGAGCACCTCGGTGATCTGGGTGTCGTCGAGGTACAGCGAGGCGTTCTCGCCGTCCTTCGGCACGGTCACGGTGAAGGTCTTGGACGTCACTGCGCTGCCGCCGTACGAGGCGTTCGCCGTCAGGGTGACGGTCGCGTCGCCGGCCGTCGGCCGCACCACGGTCGCCTTGTCACCGTTCACGGCGATCACCGCGGGGGTCGACGAGGTCCAGGTGACGTCGGATCCGTTCGAGGTCGTCGTGGTCAGCCCGAAGTCGGTGACCGCGGTCGTGGGCACCGACACGGTGTCGAGGCCCTTCTGGGCGACGGCCGACGGGTCGAAGCCGGGGTTGTTCTTCTGCTCGAGGGCGACGACGTCGCCGGTCGTGGCGACGGCGTCGTACAGCGTCCAGTCGTCGATGGCGCCGCGCGTGTAGGCGCCGCGGTACACGGTGCCGTTGTAGCCGATGGTCTTCTCGACGGTCGACTCCGACCCGAGCACGCCGGTGTTGCCGTCCTGCCCGACGCCGACGACGACGGTCGACACCTGGCGCTCGCCGTTGCGATAGAAGGTGACGGCCTGGGAGGCCTTGTCGTAGGTGGCGACCACGTGGGTCCACTGGCCGTCGGGGAAGAACGCGGCGCGCGCGCCCTGCACCGACACCTTGTAGGGCTGCCCGTTGCTGCGGCCGATAGACAGCGCGAGAGGGGTGCCGTCGTTCTCCGACGACAGGTACCAGCCCTCGGAGTTGTACTCCGCCTTGCTCCAGGTGAACACCTCTTCGCCGGTCATCGCGCCGTTCGGCTTGAACCAGAACGACAGGGTGAGGTTCTCGGGCTGCAGCGTGGGGCTCGTGCCGAGGGTCAGGGCGTCGTCGCCGGTCAGGTTGAGCGCCTGGCCGTCGATGCCCGGCACGTACTCGGCGGCGCCTTCTTTCATGGCCACGGGGTTGCGGCCGCTGCTCGAGTCGACCAGAGAGCCGTCGAACGCCAGATCGAGGACCTTGGCGGCATCCAGTCCGGATGCCGCGGTCGCGGTCAGGGGCGCGACGAACGCGACCCCGTTGGCGACCAGGAGGGCTGTGGCGCCGACCGCCACCGACCTTCGGATGAGGGACATGCTGTTCCTTCCTGCGTCGTCGCAGAACGGGAGGAGGTCACCGGTGATCGGCCGGGTCGGGGACCGGCCGGGGCGCCCTCTTCGAGATGAGCATCATTGCGGGGGTCGCGACATCCATGTCGCTGTCAGGATGTTAGCGCTCACAGTTGAATTCGGCCAGAGTTTCCTCAGACCGGTTGCGCGTTCGTTATCTTCGTGATCCGACCCGCGTCACGGCAGCGACGCGCGGTCAGCCGCACCAGTCGGGACGCGTGCCGTCGACCCGCGCGACGACCTCTCCCGACACGGCGTCGACGATGTCGGTGCGTCGGCCGACGCGGTCGGCCCGCGCGGGATACCCGTCGACCGCCGCGTCATCGGGGACGACGCCCACCGAGAGGTGACGACCGCTCGGCGAGGCGCACACCTCTTGGATGCGCATCCCCTCCTCGGCCCGGGCGACGACGGACGCGTCGCCGCCCGGGACGCCGCGCGTGACCTCGGTCGCCGTCCACGTCGCGATCGTGTCGGGCGACAGCACGACGCGCCCCGTGCCCGGCGCCGTGCCCTGGGCGCGCGTGCCGGCGACGGCGGCGACCGACCCCGTGGTGAGATCGAGGATCGACAGGCCGTCGACCCCGCCCACGACGACGGAGGTCGTCCCCGGGAGGAACGACAGCAGATCTCCCAGCTGGCCCAGCACGCGCGGGGGCGCCGCACCCGTGGCATCCACCAGGATCAGACTGCGGTCGGGGGTCTGCGCCACCAGGTACGCGCTGCCCGGGACGAACTGCCAGGCGTCGGTGCGCACCGGCGCGCCGTCGAGCCCGGCGACCGTCCGCGGCGGGGCGTCGGGGGTCGAGGGGTCGGCCAGGAACAGCGTGCCGCTGAACTGCTGCGCGCCGTCGGTCGACGTGCCGGTGAAGACGTAGCCCACGCGGCCGGCGTCGCTCGAGGCGCGCAACAGCCGCGCCGAGCCGCGCCCGGGCAGCGCGAGGGCGGCGGTCGAGCCGTCGCCCGGGCGAGCTGCAGCGACGCCGCGCCGTCCCGGTCGAGCGTCAGGGCGACGGTGTCGCCGCCCGCGGCGGCGTACTCCTGGATGCGCGGCGCGCGGAGGATCGTCGTGTCGACGTGGTGCGACAGGTCGTGGCGCACGACCGCGTCGTCGCCGTCGCTCCGATCGAAAGCGCCCCCGCGTTCGAGTGTCGTGACCGTCAGCGGCGGCGTCGTGAAGTCGTACTCGGTCGCGCTGACGGTGCCGGTGGTCTGGCCGCGCAGCCCGGGCACGACGAGGCGATAGTCGGTGGCGAAGTCGAGGGTCTCGGTGAGGCGCACGCGCAGCGACGCACCGACGACCTCGACCTGCAGCGGCGCGGCCGGGTCGAGCGCGACCCCCTGCGCCGACGCGGCGTCCAGCGGCTGGTCGGTGCGCAGCGTCAGCGTGACCCCGCGCTGGGCGACCGCCGACGCGGTGTCGCCGGTGACCGCCCGCACCTGAGGACCGCGCACGAGCGCGGCGGCGGCCATGAGCGTGCTGGCGAGTGCCAGGACGGCGACGACGGCGACCGACACGGCCATGAACCGCCGCGAGCCGGGTCGGCCGTCACGAGAGGTAGGGCTCATCGGGCTCGGGCACCTCCTCGGCCGAGTCGGCGACGAGCCGGGTGGTGCCGTCGGCGTCGGCGAACGTGCCGGTGACGTGCACCCAGGCGCCCGACGCGATCCCCTTCGGCAGCGTCGCACGGTCGACCGGCACGGCGAACAGCTGCGCGTCGACGGTGCAGCACGTGACCGCGTAGCGGCCGATCCGCGCGGTGCCCGCGTCGTCGAGCAGCGCGATCCCGGTGATGTCGGCGCGCTGGCCGACCAGGTCGTGCGCGGTCGCGCCGGCGCCCAGGATCGTCGCCCAGTCGCGGATCGAGAAGCGCGTCGGGTCGCTCCCCACGAGCACGGGCGCGGGCACGTCTCCCCCGCCGTCGGTCGCGGCGGCGCTGGTCATCGCGCGCTCGGCGCTCAGCGTCGACGGTGGGGCCACCAGCAGGGAGAGCACGGCGACGAGCACGAGGGCGCCGCCCGCCGCCGCCGACACCGCACGGCGACGCGGAGACGGCGCGCCGTGGTCGTGGTCGTGGTCGTCGTAGCTGTGGTCGTGCGCGCCGTGGTCGTGGTCGTCGTGCACGTGATGATCGTGGACGTCGCCGGGCCGGGTCGCCGAGAACCAGATCGCGAGACCGAACAGTGCGGCCCCGACGAGGCTCAGCCCGACCGTGAAGACGATGTAGCGGGGGTGGATGTAGAGCGTCAGATCGCCGCCCACGGCGAGCGCGAGGGTGGCGACCAGACCGATCCCGCACAGCAGCATGCCGGTCCACCGCGACAGGAATCGCACCAGGGTCTCAGCCAACGAGGTTCACCCCCAGTGCGAGCGCCACGGTGCTCAGCGCCACGAGCGCGGTGATCGCGGCCAGGGCGCGGGCGCGGAAGGTGGTCGAGAGCATCGCGAGCATCTTGACGTCGATCATCGGGCCGAACACGAGGAAGGCGACGAGCGCCCCCGGCGAGAACGACGAGGCGAGCGACAGCGCGAAGAACGCGTCGACGTTCGAGCAGATCGCGACCACGAACGCCAGGGCGATGAGCGCGAGCACCCCCAGCACGGGATGCCCGCCGATGCCGATCAGCGCCTCGCGTGACACGGCTACCTGGATGAGCCCGGCGATCCCGGCGCCGAAGAACAGCGCCGGCAGCATCGCCGACACCTCGTCGCGGAACATCGACGCGGCACGGCGCAGGCTCGGCCGGGCGCGCTCGTCGGGCGACGTCGCGCACGCCGCCGCCCACGCGGGCGTGAGCAGACGCTGCGGATCGGGGTGCAGGCTGACGAGCCAGCCGACCAGGTTCGCGATGACGAACCCGCCCACCAGCCGCGAGACCAGGATGCCGTCGCTCCAGCCGAACGCCTGGTACGTCGTGACGAGGGTGATGGGGTTCAGGATCGGAGCGGCGAGCAGGAACGTCACCGAGTCGGCGACCGAGAAGCCGCGCATCATCAGGCCGCGCGCCAGCGGGACGTTGCCGCACTCGCAGACGGGCAGCACGACGCCCAGCAGCGAGAGCACGGCACGCCGAGGGATGCCACGACGCGGGACGACGGCATCCATCACCCGGGTGGGCACCCACAGCTGCACCGCGATGGAGATGACCACGCCGAGGAAGACGAAGGGCAGCGACTCGATCACGACGCTCGCGGCGAGGGTGATGCCGTCGGAGAGCGCGCTCGGCAGCGGGGTGGGGGCGCCGAACGTGAGCGCTCGGACGACGATCGCGGCGAGCAGCACGCCGAGGGCGACGAGCAGCACACGGCGCGCCCTCGGGCGGCCGGGCGCCGGCGCAGCCGCCGGGAGCACGCGCGGGCTCGACCGGGTGACGGTTCGGGTCATCACCGCCTGGTCTCCTTGTCGTCGGGAATACGGACCGGAGCGCGCGGATGCGGCGACCCCGAGGTCGCCGCATCCGCGATCGCTACCGTCTCATCGGATCAGCCGACCCGGCGACGCGGGCGCCGCATCACCCACAGGGCCCCGCCGACGACCAGCAGGAACGCCCCGATCAGGCCGACGCCGAGGGGCGCCTGGGCGCCGGTCGCCGCGAGCTGTCCGGCGGCGACCACCGTGATCGGCAGCCGCTGGATGACCGCTCCGTCGGCGCCGTACACGACGACCGTGTGCGCGCCGGTGGGCAGGTCGGCGGGGATCCGCACGTCGAACACCACGCGGCCCGAGGCATCCGCGGCCGGGATCCCGGCGATGCGGATCGGGTCGCTGTGCAGCTCGGCCGTGACCTGCTCCCCCGCGGCCAGCCCCGTCACCGTGACACGCACGACACCGCCGCGCTCGACCGTCGAGGTCGACGTCGACGCCGAGGGCGTGGCATCCGGGGCCGTCGTGGGCGAGGCGGACGGCGATGCCGTCGGCTGCGGGGTCGCAGTCGGCTCTGGCGTCGGCGTCACCGTCGACGTGGGTGTCGGCTCCGGCGTCGCGGTGGGCGTCGGGGTCGGCTGCGTCGAGGGGACCTCTTCGGGGTCGACGCTCGTGAGCGTCGGTGTCACGCGCTGGAACAGCCCGTCGGCGCCGATCGTCAGCCGGTCGATCGTCGTCTCGCGGTTGAACCCGTTTCCGCCGGGCATGGCGAAGCGGTGGTAGGCGATGTACCAGTCGTCGGTGCCGGGCACGTTGATGATCGAGCTGTGCGCGGTGCCGAGCAACCCCTGCGAGGTGTCTTTCGACAGGATGACGCCGCGGTAGGTCCACGGACCGTCGACGCTCGTCGACGTGGCGTAGCCGACGCGGTAGTCGGGCGAGCCGGTGTCGTCGATCGAGTACGTCAGGTGGTACAGGCCGTCGCGGTAGTTCATGAAGAGCCCCTCGCGGAAGTCGTTCAGACCGCTGATCGGCTTGATCGTGCCCGCGACGATGCTCTTCATGTCATCCGACAGCTCGCCGTACACCGGACGGCCGTTGCCCCAGAACAGGTAGTACTTGCCGGTCTGCGGATCCTGGAACGCGGCCGGGTCGATCGCCTGCCCGCTGTTGACGCTCTCACCGTTGGTGATCATCGGCTGCGCCTCCGCGGTGAACGGGCCCTCGGGGCTGTCGGCCACGGCGACGCCGATCTCTTTGCGGTCGTCCCGAGGGTTGTGACCGCTGAAGTAGAAGTAGTACTTCCCGCCCTTCTCGATGATCGTCGGCGCCCACGCGTTGCCCGTCGCCCACGGCACGTTGCCGTCGGCCCCGTCGAGCGTCAGGAACGGCTCGGCCGAGCGCGTCCAGTCGACGAGGTTCTTCGACTTCCACACGTAGAAGGTGTTCCCGCCCCAGCCGTTGACGCCGTCGGTCGTCGCGTAGATGTAGTACGTGTCGCCGAACACCGCGATGTTCGGGTCGGCGTACTTGCCGGGCAGCACCGGGCTCTTCATCTCGACGGCCTTCAGGGTCCACACCACGTCGGCGTTGCCCTCGCTCTTCAGCGTGACCGTCACCGGCGAGCTGAGGTTGCGCACGGTGCCCGAGGCGGGGCTCGCCGACACGCCGGGAGTCAGCACGTAGGTCGGCCGCAGCGTCGTCAGGTCGGTCCCCGGCTTCACCGGGTACACCACCGTACGGTTGGCGACGTCGACCACCGGCGGCACCTTGAGTCGGTCGGCGTCCTGCAGGCTCGGGTCGCCGAGCAGGGCCGTGTTGCCGGAGTTGACGACGATCTCGGAGGCCGAGAGCGCCCGGTCGTAGAGGGCGAACTCGCGCATCTGGCCGCGGAGCAGGTTGTCGGCGTTGTAGAGCGACTTGCCGAGGTAGTTCGCCACGGTGCGCCCGCCGCCGATGTCGCCGGGACGCACCGTGACGCCCGTGTTCTCGGCCACCTGCACGCCGTCGAGGTAGAGGCGCGCGGTCGACCCGCTCACCGTGTAGGTCAGGTGCACCCATCGGTCGCGCGGCAGGGCGATGCCCGAGGTCGCGTTCTGCTCGGTGCTGTAGTTGCCCAGGGCCAGCGCCGCGCGATACTGCCCGTCACCAGTCGAGAACAGGTAGCCGTCGCCCTCGCCGTTCGCGGCGGTGTTGCCGAAGCCGTAGAGGAAGTACGGGGTGCGTTGGCTCGGGTCGATGCGCACCTCGGCCTCGACCGTCACGTCGTTCAGACCGGCGAGCACGTCGTCGGGAAGATCGACGTAGTCGTTCGTCCCGTCGAAGGTCAGGGCGTCGCCCGACCAGACCGCACCGCCGTTGATCGAGGCGTCGCGGCCGGCACCCGAACGGTCGTGCAGGGTGCTGCCCGAGCCGTCCGAGAAGTCGTACCGCAGGATCTCGCCGTCGGCGTTCGCGGGCAGCGCCTGCGGCAGGTGGGTGCGCAGCGCGGTCAGCTCGGCCGCCGTGACGGGCATGACCGTGCCGTGGCGCGGGCTGGCCGGCAGACGGTAGCTCGCCGGCACCTTCCAGTCGGGGGCGTCGAGGTCGTCGGTTCCGAGCGGGATGTACCCGCGGCCCCCGTACTCGTCGACGAAGAGGTAGTACTTGTTGCCGGAGGTGTCGCCGGGATTCGCCTTGAAGATGCTGGGCCCCTCGACGGCGCCGAGACCCGCGTCACGACCGATGCAGCTGTCCTGCAGCTTCCAGGCGGGGTTCGCGGCGTCCCAGCCCGACGCGTTCTTGTCGTCGGTCGCGGTGAGGCTGGCCGACCGCTCCTGCAGGATGTCGCGGCACCCGGTGGTGCTCGCCTCGTCCTTGGTGAAGCGGTAGTAGTTGCCGTTGTCCTTCAGCACGGTCGAGTCGATGCGCGAGGCGCCGAAGTCCTGCCAGACCTTCGGCTCGCTGAACGTGACGAAGTCGCGCGTGGTGGCGTACATCATCGTCTGGTAGAAGCCGCCGGTGTGGTCGGGGTCGTTCGCGCCGAAGAGCGACGAGGCCCAGAAGACCACGTACTCGCCGAGGTCGTCGTCGTAATACGCCTCGGGCGCCCACGTGTTTCCGGCGTTGTCGGGCGCGATCTTGACGTGCCGCTGCGCGCTCCAGGTGACCAGGTCGTGGGACTCCCACACCTCGATGTACTTCGAGCCCTGGCGCTGTGCACGCCCCCAGTCGCCGTTGCGTCCGATCGAGAGGTCGGTGGCGATCAGGTAGAACGTGTCGCCCTCGGGCGACCGGATGATGAACGGGTCGCGCAGGCCCTTCTCTCCCTCGGTCGAGGTGAGCTCGGGCTGGCCGCCGTTCAGCTCGGTCCACGACAGGGCGTTGTTGCCGTTGCTCGCCGCGAAGTAGATGTTCTCTCCCGCGACCGAGTTGCCGGTGAAGTAGGCGAACGTGTACCCCTCGAACGGACCGATCTGCGCGGCCTTGCGCACCTGGGCGGTGAAGTCGCGGGTCTGCGTGACCGTGCCCCGGGTGACGGATGCCGTGAGCGTCACGTCGGTGTCGGTCGAGGGCCGCGTGACCACACCGTCGGTCGAGACGACCGCGGGGTTCGACGACGCCCACGTGACGGCGAGGCCTTGCGACGACGCGGGCAGCGCGAGGTTGCCGCGCACGTCGTCGATGTTGGTCACCGAGAGGGCCGAGAGCGCCGAGGCGACGGCATCCTGGTCTTCGGGGGTCTTGACGAGGCCCTTGACCTCGTCGGCCGAGAGCGCCCGGTCGTAGAGGCGGAAGTCGCGCACGCTGCCGGCGAGCAGCTTGTCGGGCGTGTAGTTCGAGCGGCCGACGTAGTTGGCCGTGGTCGTGCCGTTGCCGATCGACTTCGGGAGCGTGGTGGTGTCGGTGTTCTCGGCGACCTGGACGCCGTCGATGTAGAGCCGGGAGGTCTTCGCCGCGGCATCGAGCGTGTAGGTCAGGGTCTTCCAGACCCCGCGCTGCAGGTCGGACGAGCCGCGCGTCTCTTGCTCGGTCGACCAGTTGCCGGCGGCGATGCCCGCGCGGGCCGGGTTGCCCGTCGCGAAGAGGTAGCCGTCGCCGTACCAGTCGGTCGTGTTGCCCAGACCCCAGACGAAGTAGTTGCCGCTCTGCTCAGGCCGCACGATCACGTCGGTGCTGACGGTCACCGAGCTCAGGTCGGTGAGCAGGTTGTCGGGAAGCTTGACGTAGTCGTCGGCGCCGTCGAGCCGCACGCCGTCGGCGCCGGTGAGCGAGGGAGCGCCGACGTACGCGGCGTCACGCCCCCTGCCGGAGGTGTCGTGCGCCACCGTGCCCGAGGTCTCGTCGAAGGCGTAGTGGGCGACCAGGCCCTGGTCGGTGTCGGCGTGGGCGAGCACGGGAACGGTCAGCGGTGCCGCGACGAGCGCGGCGACGAGGGGGGTGGCAAGCACCCAGCGGTGTCGACGGCGCGACGGGGCCGTCGTCTCGGAGGTAGACACGGGGGCGGGGGTCCTCTCGTGGATGCACCATTGCAAGGGCCGTCGACAGTGACGACCCTGAGATGTTAGCGCTCACAGTGCGGCGGGCGCCAGCACCGAGACCAGAACGATACGAGAGACGGTCAGCGGGTGCGGCGAGCCGACTCCCGCACCACGAGGCGGGTGGGCAGCGGGGTGCTCTCACTCGCGCTGTCGGGCTCTTCGACGAGCAGGAGCACCTTCTGCATGAGGATCTCGCCGAGGGCGGCGAAGTCCTGCCGGACGGTCGTGAGCGCCGGGTAGAAGAAGCCCGCCTCGGGCACGTCGTCGAAACCGACGATCCCGATGTCGTCGGGCACGCGCAGGCCCTTCTCGCGCAGGGCCGACAGCACGCCGATCGACATGTGGTCGTTGGCCACGAAGATCGCCTCGCCCGGCGACAGGTCGAGCTGCGAGGCGATCCGATAGCCGCTCGCGGCGGTCCAGTCGCCATAGACCACCGCCGTCGACGTGGCGCGTTCGGCCGCGATCTCGTCGCGCCAGCCGCGGACGCGTTCGACGGCGTCGGGGTTGCGCGCCGGGCCGGCGACGTGCCGCACGGTCGAGTACCCGGCCTCGAGCAGATGCCGCACCGCGGCACGCGCGCCGCGGTACTGATCGATCCCCACGATCTTGGGATGCGGCCGCGCGGTCGACGAGGCGGCCACGATCGGGATGTCGAGCTCGAGCCCCTGCACCGCCGCGAGCACCTCGCTGTCGACGACGACGAGCACGATGGCATCCACGCGCTGCTTGAGCAGGCTGTCGATCGCCGACCGCACCTCGGCGACGTCGCTCTCGGCCGAGCTGATCGCGTCGACGTTGTAGCGGGCGGCCCGCGCCGCGAAGTTGAAGTTCGTGGCGATCGACGTCGGCCCGTAGTCGGCAGTGCCGGGGGTGACCAGGCCGATGGTGCGCGTGCGCCGCGTCACCAGTGCCCGCGCCGCCGGCGAGGGGCTGTAGCGCAACTGCGCGATCGCCTGCTCGACGCGCGCCCGCGTGGCCGGCCGCACGTTCGGCATGTCGTTCAGCACGCGCGACACCGTCTGATGCGACACCCCGGCCAGGCGGGCCACATCGAAGATGTTGGCGGTCCGCGCGCCCTTCTCGTCAGCCACCCGAGGCACCCTCTTCTTCGCCGTCGGGCTTGGCGACGAGTGCGAGCAGGGCGTCCGAGGTGAGATCGGCGGCGGGCACGACCCGGGCCAGCACGCCATCGCGCATGACCGCGACGAGATGGGCGACGCGCAGCACCTCGTCGAGCTCGGCCGAGATGTAGACGATCGAGAGGCCGTTCTCGGACAGCTCGCCCACGAGGCGCTGGATCTCGGCCTTGGCCCCCACGTCGATGCCGCGGGTGGGTTCGTCGAGCACGATGACCCGCGGCGCGAGGGCGAGCAGCCGCGCGAGCAGCACCTTCTGCTGGTTGCCGCCCGAGAGCGTCGACACGGGGCGGTCGATGTCGGCGGGCCGGATGTGCAGCGCCTCGACCCAGCTGGTGGCGAGCTCGCGCCGACGCGAGTTGCTGATCCGGTGGAAGATGCCGCGCTGGGCCTGCAGCGCCAGCGTGATGTTGTCGAGCACGCTCAGCTCGCCCACGATGCCCTCGGTGCGACGGTTCTCGGACGAGTACGCGACGCGTCGGCGGATGGCCTCGCGCGGGGAGTGGAACTCGACCGGCTCGCCGTCGATGCGCAGCTCGCCGCCCTCGGGGCGATCGATCCCCGTGAGCGACCGGGCCAACTCGCTGCGCCCCGAGCCGAGCAGCCCGGCGACGCCGATGACCTCTCCCTCGACGATGTCGACGTCGGCATCGCGCAGACGGGGGCCCGACGACAGCCCGCGGGCGCTGATGACGGGCGTCGCGTCGCCGATCTCGGGCACGTGCTGGCCGAGCGGGGCCAGCACGTCGGCGGCAGCGCCCAGCATCTTCTCGACCAGGTCGATGCGCAGCAGCTCGCGCACGGCGTACTCGCCGACCAGGCTGCCGCCGCGCAGCACCGTGACGCGGTCGCAGATCTCGTACACCTGATCGAGGAAGTGCGAGACGAAGACGATGGCGATGTCGCGCGACTTCAGGTCGCGAATGACACGGAACAGCTCGGCGACCTCGTCGGCGTCGAGGCTCGAGGTGGGCTCGTCGAGCACGAGCACCCGCACGTCGATCGAGACGGCGCGCGCGATCGCGACGAGCTGCTGCACCGCGAGCGGATGCGCCGAGAGCACCGACGACGGGTCGACGTCGACGCCCAGCGCCGCGAGGGCCTCCTCGGCGCGACGGCGCATGGCGCGGTGGTCGATGACGCCCCACCGGCGCGGCTCGCGCCCGAGCGAGATGTTCTCGGCGACGGTGAGGTTCGGCAGCAGGTCGATCTCTTGATAGACCGTCGAGATGCCCCGCGCCTGCGCATCGGCGGGAGAGCCGAAGCGCGTCGCGCGCCCGTCGAGCAGGATGTCGCCCGAGTCCAGGCGCAGGGCACCGGTGATGGCCTTGATCAGCGTCGACTTGCCGGCGCCGTTCTCGCCCATGAGCGAGTGGACCTCACCCGGACGCAGGCGGAAGTCGACGTCGGAGAGCGCCGACTCGACGCCGAAACGCACCGTCGCTCCGCGCACCTCGAGCAGCGGCGGAGCGACGGCGGACATGGGGTCCATCATGCCCTCGCCGAGGCGAGAGCGCTAACACGTTCGGATGGCGTGTCCTCGTCAGCGGCTGAGCGCCGAGCGGGAGACGATGACCCGCTGCACGACCACGAACACCAGCAGCAGCGCGCCGACCGTGATGCGGGTCCACGACTGCTCGGCCCCGAGGAACGAGATGATCGTGCGGATGAGGCCGTAGACGAAGACGCCGATCATCGATCCGACCACGAATCCGCTGCCGCCGGTGAGCAGCGTGCCGCCGATGACGACGGCTGCGATCGTGTCGAGCTCGGTGCCGACGCCGTTCAGCGGGTATCCCGCACCCGAGTAGGCGGTGAGCACGATGCCCGCCAGACCCGCGCAGACACCGCTGATGACGTAGACCGACAGCTTCGCCCGCACCACCGGCAGACCCATGAGGCGGGCCGACTGCTCGTTGCCGCCGACCGCGTAGACCGTGCGGCCGAACCGCGTGAAACGCAGCACGAACGCGGCGAGCGCGACGGTGAGCAGAGCGATGATCCCGGTCGGGGTGATGTACCACCCCGCGAACGAGAAGCGCGTCGACTGCAGCCACAGCAGGCCGTCGTTCTCGACCTTGATCGACTGCAGGCTGACCACGAACGCCAGGCCGCGGGCCAGGAACATCCCGATGAGCGAGGCGATGAAGGGCTGCACGTCGAAGAACTGCACCAGCACGCCGATCAGCAGGCCGATCGCCGCGCCGATGACGATCATGGCCGGCACCGCGACCGCCACGGGCACGCCGTCCGACAGCAGCTTCGCGCACAGGATGCCGGTGAACGCCATGACCGCGCCGACCGACAGGTCGATGCCGCCGGTGAGGATGACGAACGTCATGCCGACCGCGAGCACCAGCAGGTAGGCGTTGTCGAGAAGGATCGACGACAGGATGCGCGGCAGCTGGAAGTTGGGGAAGTAGGCCATCGCGCCCGCGATCATGATGATCAGGATCGCGACGGCGGCGAAGACCGGCACCCACGAGATGTGGCGGCTGAGGAAACGACGGTACGTTCCCTCGGACGACGCGGAGTCGCGCCGGAGGGCGGTGAGAGTGGCCATCATGACAGCACCTTTGCGTCGGGACGTCGGGTGAGGGGGCGGAGGGCGGAACGCCCGGCCGTCTGGAAGAACGCGCGGAAGCGGCTCGACTGCAGCAGCACCACGATGAGCACCGCCGCCGCCATGAACACCGGGCTGACCGCGGGCGGGACGCCGAGGAACGTGATCGTGCTCTTCAGCGTCTGGATCGTGAAGACGCCGACCACGGTGCCGGCGAGGCTGAACTTGCCGCCCGCGAGCGAGGTGCCGCCGAGGACCACCGCGAGGATGGCATCCAGCTCGATGTACAGGCCGGCCGCGTTCGAGTCGGCCGCCATGATGTTCGAGCTGTAGAGGATGCCCGCCATGCCGGCGAGCGTGCCGCTGGCGACGTACGCGCCCCAGATGATGCCGCGCGAGCGCACACCGGCCAGTCGGCTGGCCTCGGGGTTGATGCCCACGGCCTCGGTCAGCATGCCCAGCGCGGTGCGGCGCTCGAGCACGCCGACGACGATCACGGCCACGATCGACACGTAGAACGCGAACGGCAGGCCCAGCACGTACCCCTGCGCCATGAACTGGTAGGGGTCGCTGTTGATCGTGGTGATGAAGCCCTGCGTGATGAGCAGGGCGACCCCGCGCCCGGCGAGCATGAGCACCAGCGTCGCGATGATCGGCTGGATGCCGAGCACCGAGACGAGGAAGCCGTTCCACACGCCGAGCAGCAGCGAGACGCCGACGGCGGCGACGATGGCGACCATCACGACGCCCAGGTTGCCCGGCTCGGGCGAGGCCTCGATGATCGTCAGCGCCACGGCCCCCGAGACCGCCATGATGGCGCCGACCGAGAGGTCGATGCCGCGTGTGGCGATCACGAGCGTCATGCCCAGGGCGACGAGCATGAGCGGCGCGCTGTTGCGCAGGATGTCGATCAGGGAGCCGTAGAGCTGCCCGTTCTGCACCGTGATGCTGAGGAACGACGGTCGCGAGACCGTGTTGATGACGATGAGCGCCACCAGGGCCGCGATGGGCCACACGAGGCGGTGCGAAAGGAACTTCTTCATGCGATCTTCTCCCGATCGGACGGCGTTGTCTCGGGCTGCCCCTCGGCGATGTAGGACACCAGGCCGTCGAGGTCGACGTCCTGGGTCGCCAGCTCGCCGATCTTACGACGATCGCGCAGCACCGCGACACGTTGGGCGAGACGCAGCACCTCTTCGAGCTCGGACGAGATGAAGATGACCGACAGGCCCTTCTCGGCGAGCTCGGCGACCTTGCGCTGGATGTCGGCCTTGGCGCCCACGTCGATGCCGCGCGTGGGCTCGTCGAGGATGAGCAGCTCGGGCGCGGTGGCCAGCCATCGGGCCAGCAGCACCTTCTGCTGGTTGCCGCCCGAGAGGTTGCGGATGAGGGCGTGCGGGTTGGCGGGGCGCACACCGAGCGCCGTGATGTACTCGTCGACGATCGCCTGCTTCTCGGCGGCGCTGACCTTGCGCAGCGCACCGCGGCGCGCCTGCACGCCCAGGATGATGTTCTCGGCGACGGTCAGGTCGCCGATGATGCCCTCGGCGCGGCGGTCCTCGGACGAGAACGCGATGCCGCGGTCGAGCGCGTGGCGGGGAGAGCCCAGTCGCGAGCCCTTGCCCCCGACCTCGACCTGGCCCTCGTCGGCGCGGTCGGCGCCGGCGATGAGGCGCGCGAGCTCGGTGCGACCCGATCCGAGGAGCCCGGCCAGGCCCACGACCTCGCCCTCGAAGACGTCGAGGTCGACGGGCGCGAGCGCGTTCTTGCGGCTGAGGCCGCTGGTGCGCAGCACCGGGACGCCGGTGCGGTCGATCGGGCGCTCGGCGCTCGCCGAGATGGCGTCGAGCTCGCCGAGCTCGCGGCCGATCATCTTGGCGACGAGCTGCTCACGGTTGAGCTCGCCGACCGGGTACTCGCCGACGAGCGTGCCGTTGCGCAGCACGGTCAGGCGGTCGGAGATCTCGTAGATCTGGTCGAGGAAGTGCGACACGAAGAGGATCGCGACGCCGCGGTCGCGGAGGCCGCGCACGACGGCGAACAGCTGCTCGACCTCGCCGCGGTCGAGGCTCGAGGTGGGCTCGTCGAGGACGAGGACCTTCGTGTCGACGACCATCGCGCGGCTGATCGCGACGAGCTGCTGGACGGCGATCGAGTGGCTGGCGAGGATCGAGCGGGTGTCGATGTGCACCCCGAGCTCGGCCAGGTATCGCGCGGCGGCGGCGTGCGTCGCCTTCCAGTCGACCATGCCGGCGCGACGGATCTCGTTTCCGAGCATCACGTTCTCGCCCACGGTCAGGTTCTGGCAGAGGTTGACCTCTTGGTAGACGGTGGCGATGCCCGCGGCCTGGGCATCGGCGGTGGAGCGGAACAGGCGCTCCTGGCCTTCGACGCGGATGGTGCCCTCGTCGATGCCGTAGACGCCCGTGAGCGCCTTGATGAGGGTGGACTTGCCGGCGCCGTTCTCTCCCATGAGGGAGTGCACCTCGCCCGCGTAGAGCGTGAAGTCCACGCCGTCGAGCGCCTTCACGCCGGGGAATTGGATGCTGATACCGCGCATGGCGACGACGGCAGCACGTTCGGAAGTCATGCTCGATCGCTTTCTCGGGGAGTCACGGGGCGTGGGGGGGCGGGGGGGGGCCCGCCCCCCCCCCCCGCCTCCTGGACGGGGTCGCGTCAGCGCCTACGCGCCCGCACGCCACCAGTCGTCGAAGGGCGTCGCCGGGACCTGGCGCTTGTGCTCCGTCGCCCGGTAGCGCGACTCGATCGCCTCGGCGACCT